>OCHC01000730.1_pt1 | contig 31868 bp, 26 predicted proteins | sample 1538641 | NCBI WGS metagenome assembly OCHC01 (sample SAMN04571714, study PRJEB22368) | human gut metagenome | biome: human gut; material: stool | host: Homo sapiens | place: Luxembourg | collected 2012-08-17
GGTCGGTCGGGAACTCATCCATATCCCAGCCGATGAGCTTGTCGCCCTGGTTGGCGTCCAGGGAGCCGAGCACGCCGGCCTCGCGGGCGGTGCGGATCTCGTGCTGGTAGGTGTGGCCGGCCAGGTTGGCGTGGTTGCCTTCCAGGTTCAGCTTGAAGACGTCCATCAGATCATAGGTGCGCAGGAAGTTGATGGCGGTGGCGGCATCGAAGTCGTACTGGAACATCGTCGGTTCCTTGGCCTTCGGCTCGATCAGGAACTGGGCGTCCAGGCCGATTTCCTTCGCGTAGTCATGGCACATGTGGAAGAACTTGGCCATGTGCTCCTGCTCGCGCTTCATCTGGGTGTTCCACAGGTTCTCGTAGCCTTCACGGCCACCCCAGAACACGTAGTTCTCGGCACCAAGGCGCTTGGCAATCTCCAGGGAGTGCTTCAGCTGGCCGCCGGCGTACGCGTAGATGTCGGCGAACGGGGAGGTGGAGGCGCCGGAGACGAAGCGCGGGTTGGTGAACAGGGAGGAGGTGTTCCACAGCAGCTTGATGCCGGTGGACTTCATGTTCTCTTCGATCTTGTCGACGACCTTGTCCAGGTTCTTGTCGGTCTCGCGCAGGGTGTCGCCTTCCGGAGCGATGTCGCGATCATGGAAGCAGAAGTACTCGACGCCGAGCTTCTGGAAGAACTCGAAGGCGTAGTCGACCTTGGCCAGGGCCTCGTCCTCCGGATCGGAATACTTGCCGTACCACGGGCGCTGGGCGGTGCCGGTGCCGAACGGGTCGACCAGCTCCTGGTCGAAGGTGTGCCACCATGCGACGCCGAAGCGCAGCCAGTCCTTCATCTTCTTGCCGGCAACGACCTTGTCGGCGTCGTAGTAATGGAAAGCAAGACCCTCCTGCGGCCCCTTTTCGCGACCGACGTACGGAATCTTATCGATATCCCACAGACCCATGGAATGCTCCTTTGCTTGGTTTACTTACGTAAAGCTTTATTTCGCAGCGGGCTTTCCGCCCGTCTTGGTCTACATAATAAATTGAATTACCTAAGTTTGTCAATTCGTTAAACTATACGGCGTTTCCATTGGAATCAAGCCATTTATCAATGCAGTGATACAGTGTGTTTGTTTGTTCGCATCGCGGCGCAACACCTGCGCGGCGCACGGAAGCGCGGAATCGAAAGAAGGAACATATGAGCGAAAACGTCGACACCATCTGCGTGCAGGGAGGCTATCAGCCGGGCAATGGAGAATCCCGCACTCCCCCAATCATCCAGGCCACGACCTTCAAATACCAGTCGAGCGAACAGATGAGCCGACTGTTCGACCTGTCCGAATCCGGCTACTTCTACACCCGCCTGCAGAATCCGACCAACGACACCGTCGCCGCGAAGATCTGCGAGCTGGAAGGCGGCGCGGCCGCGATGCTCACCTCGTCCGGCCAGGCGGCGAACTTCTTCGCGCTGTTCAACATCTGCAACAACGGCGACCACATCGTCGCCTCCTCCGCCATCTACGGCGGTACCTTCAACCTCATCAACGTGACCATGCGCAAGATGGGCGTCGAATGCACCTTCGTCAGCCCGGACTGCACCGAAGAGGAACTTGAGGCCGCGTTCCAGCCGAACACCAAGGCCGTGTTCGGCGAGTCCATCTCCAACCCGGCGCTCATCGTGCTCGACTTCGAGAAGTTCGCGAACGCAGCGCATCGTCACGGCGTGCCACTGATCGTCGACAACACCTTCCCGACGCCGATCAACTGCCGTCCGTTCCAGTACGGCGTGGACATCGTCACGCACGCCACCACCAAGTACATGGACGGCCACGGCTCCTGCGTGGGCGGCGCGATCGTCGACTCCGGCAATTTCGACTGGCTGGCCCATGCGGAGAAATTCCCGGGCCTCACCACTCCGGACGACTCCTACCATGGCGTCACCTACGCGAAGGAATTCGGCAAGGCCGCATACATCACCAAGGCCACCGCGCAGCTCATGCGCGACTTCGGCTCCACTCCGGCGCCAATCAATTCGTGGATCATGGGCATGCATCTGGAATCCCTCGGCGTGCGCATGGAGCGCCACTGCGCGAACGCACTGGCCGTGGCCAAGTGGCTCGACGCCGATCCGCGCGTCAGCTGGGTGAGCTTCCCGGGCCTCGAAACGGACAAGTACCATGCGCTGGCGGAGAAGTACATGCCGAACGGCACCTGCGGTGTGATCTCCTTCGGCGTGCCGGGCGGGCGCGAGACGGTTTCCGCGTTCCTTGACCATCTGAAGATGGTGTCCATCGCCACGCATGTGGCCGATGCGCGCAGCTGCACGCTGTATCCGGCCGGCACCACGCATCGCCAGCTCACCGAGGAGCAGCTTGAGGAAGCCGGCGTCGGCATCGACCTGGTGCGCCTGAGCTGCGGCATCGAAAACGCGGCCGACATCATCGCCGACCTCGACCAAGCCCTCGCCGCCGTGCAGTGAGCCGCAGAAATCCGCCATCTCGCTTATGGATGGCGGATTTCTTCACCCGACCGATGCTATCTCGCTTATAGATGGCAGTCTTCTTGAATCGCTAAGGCCCTAGGGGGTAATATTCATACCTCTTAAGGCCTTTTTGTGGATTTCATCCGCCATCTATAAGCGAAATAGCATCATGCCGCAGCCCGATTCCGCCATTCATAAGCGAGATATGGGCTTGCCCAAGCCTCACAGACGGTTGCCCTTCCTCCGACCATCGGCTATCTGAGCAATCGTCATTCGCCCACATAGCCGCACAGGCTCCCCCAAACGCAATGACATCCTCTGCGCCACACGTTCCGCCAATTCCCTTTGAGAATCCTCATCCCTGAGATTTTCCGCCGTCACCTGGATATACAGCCATCCTTCATCCTCCAACGCTTCCCGACGTTTACTGTCAGCCAACCATCGCGAGGCATGATGCCTGCCGTCGTATTCAATGATGATTTTCAAATCCGGATAAGCCATGTCCGCGAAAAATACATGAGAATAGCCTTTGAGCCGAATGGCATAGTTCACTTCCGGACAAGGCAAACCATAACGCAACAGAACAATTCGACTTCTCGTTTCCTGGGAAGAATCTGTATTCTCCCGCATCAGCCTGAGAGCCCTACGCATTTTCGACACTCCTCTCACCGCACGTAATCTGTCGGAGCCTGAATAGTTGGACAAATCGGACAAGCTATCGACATATATCCGAAACTCCTCCAGTGTGGCCTTTTTCATATGTCCATCACGCCGCATCATCGAATCACCCAAAACCACCAATTCTTCATCTTCAAGCCGATTGGCATGCATGGCCCATGTGGTCACGGAATCCGTGCATCGCAATCGACCATGATGAATCGGCATATGCGTCTGAGGTCCAGACCAAAGCACAAAACAAATCCCCTGCAGTATCGTTCGCACGCCGTTACTTTCAATCACCGCGTGCAGCGTATCAGCCAAAAGCCCTCCGCGCCGGTAACGAGGCAGTTCGATGCCTTGTAAACTCAGTGCGGTATCAAGCGCGAACACCAGCCGCCTTCCGGTGCGCCTCTGCGCTTCGAGACATTGTTCGATGGTTCTTGTCCTCAGCCGTGCGAGGCTTTCCGAATATTGTGCTCCATTGTCCATAGCGCCAAAGTAGAGGAAATGTCGCCGCGCTGCCTACCGGCTTCTGGCAAACAGTGGATAAGTGGATAACTGCGCCCTTCTTTTTCTGATGCGGATAACCGTATCCCAGCGGAGGAATTCAAAGTGCGCATAGCCGATTGAGACGAGCGCGGCAATCGCAAGCATTGCAAGGATACTATGGCTGGCAATGAGGTCATTTTGTTGAATCGAGGATGTATGGGCGAACCGTATGTGATTGAGAATGTGTGTTTCGTGGGGTCCGATGAGTCTGTCGACATCACGATTGAGCAAGGGCGGATCGCGGATGTACGGTCTTCGGAAAAGTCGGTAGCCAAGGCTTCAAAAACGTGGATCATTCCCGGCTTGTGGGATTGTCACACGCACTTCACGCAGTGGTCGTACACGCTGGGGCGGCTTGATCTGATTGATGCCCGCAGCGCCGATGAGGCAATGAGCCTGCTACGCGAGCACTTGGAGGAACGCCGCGAATCCGGCACGCTCGACCCGGACCAGTACGTGGTCGGCATGCGGTTCAGACACTCCCTGTGGGCCGATGATGCCCAACCGACATTGGCTGCGATCGACGCGGTGTCGGGCGACCAGCCCGTGGCGCTGTCAAGCGCAGACATGCATTGCGGCTGGGTGAATTCAGCCGCGGCTCGTAAGCTCGGCGTGCATGTAGGCGAGTCGGGACTCGTCGGCGAGCTTGAATGGTTCGACGCTTACTGCAAGCTGGACAAAGGCCCCGGTGCGGCTGACGAGCTGATGCGATTGCTGCGCAACGCGGAACAGGACGCCGCCGGCAAAGGCGTGGTCGGCGTGCGCGACTATGAGATGGCCGAGAACATCGACACGTGGATTGACCGCTTCAAGCAGGGGCTTGACGGATTGCGCATCGAAGCCGGCGTTTACCCCGAACGACTTCAGCAAGCCATCGACGACGGCTGGCATACCGGCGACGAACTTCCCGGAAGCCATGGCTTGGGCCATGTCGGTGCGATGAAGATGATTTCCGACGGTTCGCTCAACACCCGATCCGCCTACTGCCCCACACCGTATTCGGGCATTACGCCGGAAACCTACGGCACGCTGAGCTACACCCCCGAGCAAATCGAATCGTATATGCGGCTCGCCACCGAACATGGCTTCGACATCGCCTGTCATGCCATCGGCGACGAAGCGAACACCATCGTGCTCGACTGCGCGGAACGTACCCACGCGCACGGCTCCATCGAGCATGCCCAAATGCTCAAGGAACGCGACATTCCACGTCTTGCGCAATTGGGACTTGCCGCGAGCATCCAGCCACAGCACGCCATGGACGACCGTGACGTCATCACACGATTCTGGGGCAATCCCGCCGGAATTCCCTACGCGTTCAACAGTTTGCACAAGTCTGGAACCAAACTGCTTATGGGCTCGGACGCGCCGGTCGCGCCGTTGGATCCGTGGCTGGCCATTTCCGCAGCGGTGTTCGGCACGGAGAGTTCCGATCGAGAGCCTTTCCAGTCTGAGCAATGTCTGGATTTCGAAACCGCTCTCGCTTCGTCCACCGCCCTGGGGCGTACGACGTTGCAAGCTGGAGATGCGGCAGACCTAGTGCTGCTGGATTGCGATCCGAGTGAGCTTGAGTCCCCTGAGGCCATGCGCGCCATGCCCGACCATGTGCTCGCCACTATGCTTGCTGGGTGCTGGACATATCAGTCTCACGTATCTCGCTTATAGATGGCGGAATCGGAAAGCCGCCCGATGCTATTTCGCTTATAGATGGCGGCGCCTCTACGTCATTAAGGTCTTAGAGGGTATGATTTACACCCTCTAAGACCTCTTCGCAAAATTCATCCGCCACCTATAAGCGAGATAGCACCGGACAAGCAGACGAATCCGCCATCTATAAGCGAGATACACGGCCAACAACGCACGAATGGCGCTTCAGTCTTTTTGGCAAGCCATGGACAACCGCTCGAATGCTTCGTCGCTTTCCACGATGAGGCTGTCGATTTTGCGCTTGCCCAGCTCACGCAGCCATTCGTCTGGATCCGTGCAGGCGAGCGCGCCGGCCTCCAGAAGTAACGGCCTGTGGCCGCCAATCACCACTTCGTCTGCGCCGACGGCTTGGACCGGTCCGTTGAAATGCGCGAAAGACTCGTCAGGAACGTCCGATTCAGTTCCGGCAAGCACCGCCGCATATGTGGCATATAGTTCGCGCCGACGGACCGCATACTCAGAGTCCGATTCACCCGCACGCCTTCTGCCGCCCACAATGTACGGCTTTCCCGTGGTGATGTAGTGGAAGAAATGGCGATTGATGGCGTCGCATTCCTCCCGCATCACGTCGCGAACCACTTCGACGCCCGCTTCCTCAAGGATGCGAAGGCCTTTGCCCGCCACAATCGGGTTCGGGTCAACCGATCCGACCACCACGCGTGCGATGCCGTGCGCCAGAATCAAGGCAGTGCACGCCGGCTGCGATCCGACATGGCAGCAGGGTTCAAGCGTGTCGATGACCGTGGCGCCAGTCAGATCGATGCCGTGCGCGTCGGCATAGTCGAACGCCATACGCTCCGCATGCGGGCCACGATACCGGTCATGGTATCCGGTGGTGAGAACCTCGCCATCACGTACCACCACCGCGCCTACCAGCGGATTCGGGTCCACCCATCCCGCACCCTTGCGGGCCAGTTCAAGAGCCTGCGCCATATATTCGCGGTATTGCAACATGTCTTCCATGACCCCAAGCATATTGCACCAGTCCAAGCCGCACACGTTGCACCTCACATCCCGAAGCCGACGCGAACGGTCAGGGAATGGACAGGTTCGCCCAGCCGTCCGTCTCGCAGCCATGCGACGCTACAATATTGGCAGACCGGCAACATCCAACGAGAGGAATCACATGCAGCGTGAGATCATGACGTCCATCCCATTTTTGAGCCAGCCGTCCGCCGCAGCCGAGAACACCGAAGAGGATCTGGCCGTGGCACAGGACCTGAAAGACACGTTGGACGCGCATCGCAATGGTTGCGTGGGCATGGCGGCCAATATGATCGGCGTTCCCAAGCGCATCATCGCTTTTGTGGATGAGGATTTCGGCGGCCGCATTTTCGTGATGTTCAATCCACACATCACCGCCGAAGACGGCGCGTTCGATACGGCGGAAGGTTGCCTCTCGCTCCAGGGCGAGCGCCGCACCGTCCGATACCAGCGCATCGAAGTGGATTATATGGATCGGAAATTCCGCGAGCGCCACGCAGCGTTCACCGGTTTCACCGCGCAGATCATCCAACACGAGATCGACCACTGCGATGGCGTGATCATTTGATCACCAGCCTGCCGCCCACCAATCAATAGCCGCCCGCCGAAAACAGCCAACCCACCACCCCGTACTCGAAAAGCACGGGAAAACAGGAAGAATCATCAACAAAGTCACGTACGGAGGTACGATTTCGCCCTCAAACGGTCGAAACATACCCCGTACGCGAAAACCCGATTTCACCGCGCAAAATCACCGCCACCGCACCTACGGGGACAACACCGGGACTCCCCTCTCTCCGGCGACATCTCAACTCGGTGCCATCGCGCACACAGAGGCACACGGAGACACCCAGGCTCGGAGACCGCCGCAGCAGGCCACCATCACCACCAACCACGTACGGAGGCACGCTTCCATTCCCACACAACCGACCCACGACCGCTGTGTAGACGGGATATGGGATAATCGGCGATGGTACTTTGCGTATGGACACGGTCCGAAAACACTTGGCTTCGATGAGTTCGCAGCAGACTTGCGATTCGTCCGCAACCAGTCGCGCCGGCAACGCGCCACAGCACGGCGAACAAGTGTGATTTTCCGTCGACCGACATACGCAAAACGCTGGAATTCCAACGTTTCTTAAGGATGGAACACAACATTGGCTGAGTTTATTTACCAGATGATCAAGGCCCGCAAGGCTTACGGCGACCGAGTGATTCTTGACGATGTGACCCTGAGCTTCCTGCCGGGCGCGAAGATCGGCGTCGTCGGCCCGAACGGCATGGGTAAGTCCACGCTGCTGAAGATTATGGCCGGCCTCGACACCGTTTCCAACGGCGAAGCCTACCTGACCCCTGGTTTCACCGTCGGCATTCTGCAGCAGGAACCGCCGCTGGATGACACCAAGACCGTCGGCGAGAACATCAAGATGGCATTCGGCCCGATCGCCGAAAAAGTGACGCGTTTCAACCAGATTGGCGAGGAAATGGCCAATCCGGACGCCGATTTCGACGCGCTGATGGAAGAAATGGGCAAACTGCAGAACGATATCGACGCGGCCAACGGTTGGGATCTCGACTCCCAGCTCGAGCAGGCCATGGACGCTCTGCAGTGCCCGGATCCGGATACGCCGGTGAGCGTGTGCTCCGGTGGCGAGCGCCGTCGTGTGGCACTGTGCAAGCTGCTGCTTGAGGCTCCGGACCTGCTGCTGCTCGACGAGCCCACCAACCATTTGGACGCCGAATCGATCCTGTGGCTGGAGCAGTTCCTGCACCAGTACAAGGGCGCCGTCATCGCCGTCACCCACGATCGTTACTTCATGGACAATGTGGCCGAATGGATCTGCGAAGTGGATCGCGGCCACCTGTATCCATACAAGGGCAACTACTCCACCTACCTGGAGACCAAGGCCAAGCGTATGGAGATCCAGGGCGCCAAGGACGCCAAGCTCGCCAAGCGCCTGAAGAGCGAGCTCGACTGGGTGCGTTCCTCGCCGAAGGCCCGTCAGGCCAAGAACAAGGCCCGTCTGGAACGTTACGACCAGATGGAGCAGGAGGCACGCAACAACAAGAAGCTCGACTTCTCCGAAATCCAGATTCCGGCCGGCCCGCGTCTGGGTTCCACCGTGCTGGAAGCCGAGCATATCCACAAGGCGTTCGGCGACCGCGTGCTCATCGACGACTTGAGCTTCACCCTGCCGCGTAACGGCATCGTCGGCGTGATCGGCCCGAACGGCGTAGGCAAGTCCACCCTGTTCAAGACCATCGTCGGCTTGGAGCCGTTGACCTCCGGTTCGCTCAAGATCGGCGACACCGTGAAGATCAGCTACGTCGACCAGAACCGTGCCGGCCTTGACCCGAACAAGAACCTGTGGGAGGCCGTGTCCGACGGACTCGACTTCATCGAGGTGGCCGGAGTGGAAGTGCCGACCCGCGCCTACGTGGCGTCCTTCGGCTTCAAGGGTTCCGACCAGCAGAAGCTGGTGGGCGTGCTGTCCGGCGGCGAACGCAACCGTCTGAACCTGGCACTGACCCTGAAGCAGGGCGGCAACCTGCTGCTGCTCGACGAACCGACCAACGACCTTGACGTCGAAACCCTGGAATCCCTCGAAAACGCGCTGCTCGCCTTCCCGGGCTGCGCCGTGGTGATCTCCCACGACCGTTGGTTCCTCGACCGTGTGGCCACGCACATCCTCGCATGGGAGGGCACCGACGAGAATCCGGCCAACTGGTACTGGTTCGAAGGCAACTTCCAGGCCTATCAGGAGAACCGCATCGCCCGTCTCGGCGAGGATGCGGCCCGCCCGCACCGCCTGCACCGCAAGCTGACCCGCTAAAGGCAGACAGATCCAATCGAGTCGCGTTAAGCGCAGATTTCAGCAAAGCGCCACCCTTCATTACGAGCGGTGGCGCTTTGCCATACGTCAACCGTTGCCGCTAACCAACCGTTCATTCTTCTCACGTACTCGTTACAAAACAATCCGACGAAATTTACTACGTATGGATAGACTCGATGCCAGATAAAGAGCTATCCACACGCGGAAGGAATCGAGGCCATCATGACGCAGACAGACATGACGCCGCTGCAGCGACTGGCAAAGGTGCTCCAGCTGGGCACGCCCTCAAACTATCGCAACCATACGTATATCAACGGCGAAAGCCTGTACTTCCCCACTGGCCGAGTCTACGGCGGACAGGTCATCGCGCAGTCGCTGATGGCCGCGTCGAGAACCGTCGCTCCATCCCGTCTGCCGAATTCCATCCACGGCTATTTCATTTCGGCCGGCGATATCCGTCAGGATCTGCTGTTCGACGTGGAAAATCTGCGTGACGGACGTTCCTTCTCCGCCCGTCGCGTGAATGTCACGCAGGCGCAGGGCTCGATTTTGACGGCAATCGCCAGCTTCCAGGAACATGACCAGGAAGGCATCGAATTCGCCGACCCGATGCCTGAGAACATTCCCGATCCCGACAGCCTGACCAGCGCGAAGCAACTGATGGAGCCGTATGCGGAACAGTCGCCGTTCGCCAAGTATTATGCGGAGAAGTCGCCGTTCGATATTCGCCATGTGACGCGCACCATCATGCTTGGCGCCGACAAGAAGAGCGCCAGCGAGGATTCCGGCAAGCAGATGGTGTGGATGAAGGCCGACGGCAAGGTGGACGTGCCGCAGGTCATGCATCGTGCGATGCTGGCGATGGGCTGCGACCAGATCATGCTGGAGCCGATTCTGCGCCGTGCTGGCTTAAGCATCGCCACGCCGGGCATTTCGTATGCGTCCATCGACCATTCGATGTGGTGGTACCGCGACATCGACATCAACCAGTGGCATCTGTACGTGCAAGACACGCCGACCGCGGCGCACGGACGCGGCTTGGGCCAAGCGAAGGTCTACACACAGGATGGCGAGCTGGTGGCCTGCATGGCGCAGGAAGCGATGTTCCGCGTGCCGAAGAAGGACTGAGACGGAGTTAAAGAAGGTCTGACGTTCAGACTTTCGATTTCGTGGCAGGATTCGTAGCCGATTTTGTAGACGCCTTCGTGGCGGCGGCCGCATAGCGATTGCGCTGTGCGGCCTTTTTCACGGCCGGACTTTCCGGCCCGTCGATAGGCGGAATGCGGCACAGCCACTCCCCCACGATGCCGACGATCATGTCGGCGACGCATACCACGCAGGCCACCACGCATTCGATGATGGCTTGGCTATAGAATTCCGCCTCACCATGCGGCAGACTCATGATGATCTGCCCACCGTACCAGCCGGCCAACGCCGCGCCCGCAAGTCCGAGCGCTTTGCAGGCCACCAGCGTGCCGAACGCCTTCTGCGGGTCCAATGGCTTGAGCTGCGCGCGTTTGACGGGATCTTTGGTCGTGTATTTATGAATCTGCAGAGCCATGTACAGCACCACACCGCCCAACACGGCCAGCACCACCGGCACGATCCAGGGTGCGCCAACCAACGGCAGGCCTGAAATCTCGCCGTATTTCGCCAATCCCATGCCGGCCAGCACGCCAAGCGCGGCCGCAAGGACGAATGACCACCAAGGGGTTCTGCGTGCCCTCATAGCGTGTCTCCGATAATCCAATTGTCGGTCAGCATGCCCACTTGCGCGGCGTCCGGAGCCATCGCCAGCAGGAACGCGACCGGATCCCTGCCGAGTTTCGCGTCCGGATCCATGTCGAACCATGGGGCGAGCACGGCCGCATGCTCACGTGCGGACGGCCACGGCACCATGCAATCAGGTTCGTTGCGGACCACGCCTTCCATGTCCACAAGGTCGAGGTCGAGGTCATCCGAAATGGAGGATGACACCGATTCCAACGCACCGATAAGCTCACGCGCGTCCATGCGCGTGGAAATCTGCATGACGGCGGCCATTTTGTCCGGATAGTCGTCGACCTGGCTGACATGGTACAGCGGCGAAATACCTTCCACCTGGTTGCCGGGAAGCGCGTCGATGGCCACGATCGCCTGACGGAACTGGTGTTCCGCATCAGTTGAAACGCTATCCAGGGAAATGACCGCTCGACGGGATGCCGGTCCCGGTTTCGCCGCGGCCGCAGCGGCTGCTTTGGAGGCCGCCGTACCTTCCGGAAGTTCAATGGAATCAATGGATTCAACAGAATCGGCATCGTCAGTCGCATCAACGTCATCTGCAGACGTCCCAATGTCGGAATCGCGAACTATGGGATCCTGAGCTCCGGCAACCATCCAATCGTCCGCGATCTCATCGATATGGTCGCGGTCGGACGTTTCGTGCAGCAGTTGCGCCACGGAACCGGCGTGCGCTCCCCCGAGTTCTGCGTCCGGTTCAAGCGCAAGCCACGGCCCCAATACGAAAGCCCGCTGCCATGCGCGCGGATGCGGCAACGTCAGGTCGGGGTCGGCGCTTTCCTGCCCGTCAAAGTCGATGATGTCCAAATCGAGCGTGCGCGACGTCCAATGGTCGGTACGCACGCGACCATGCGAGGCTTCGATGCGCTGCAAACCGGCCAGCAGTTCGGCGGCCGAAAGCCTGGTATCCACGGACACGACCGCATTGCGGAATTCCGCAGTACCTTCCGGCATGCCCCATGCGTCGGTCCGATAGAGCGGCGACACCCCCGTCACCTGCGTGGAGGGAAGCCCATCAATGCACCGAACGGCGTCACGCAAGGTGGCGGTCACATCGCCCTGATTGCCTCCCATGGCGATGATGGCATGATGCACCTGCCCATGTTCCGACGACCGCTCACGCGATGGACTGTCAACTGTTTCACGGGAACGTTCCACGGTCACGCTGACATCGTCGAACGGCACGGTGATCGGCGCATTCGGCTTATGCACGGTGACCTGCGTGCGGCACACGGCCGGAAAGCCGAGAATCATGCCGACGATACGATTGGCCAGCTTTTCAATCAAATCGACGTGTTCGCCTTCGATGATGGCCACGATGCCTTTGGCGATCGCACCATAGTCGACGGTGTCGTTCAGATCGTCGGAACGGCCGGCGGCAGCGAGGTCGAGGAACAGCGTGGCGTCCACCACGAAGGTCTGGGCCCGCTCATGCTCGAAGTCGAGCACGCCATGTTTGCCCGTCGCGCGGATTCCCGTCAGTCGAATCTGATCCATACCAGCCTTCCTTTGCCGTTCCTACGTTCCGTATTCCTATTATTTCCGCGATTGCGATGTTGTGACTATCTGCGATTCGCACGGTCACGCGTTCGCATACTCGCGCCATGCGTTGCCGACGGCGACCGCGTCGCGGCTTTTCGCCACGTCATGCACGCGCACGGCCCACACGCCATGTTCCGCGCACAGGGCGCTGATGGCCGCGGTGGCGTTGTCTTTTGAGGCCATGTCCGGCTCGGTCACACCGGCGCCGGCAAGCAGCGAGCCGACGAAACGTTTGCGGGACGCGCCGATCAGCACCGGATAGCCAGCCGCGTTGAACCGGTCAAGCGCCGCCAGAATCGGCAGGTTATGCTCCATGCCCGGCTTGGAGAAGCCCAGGCCCGGGTCGATGATGACCTGTTCGGCCTGCACCCCGGCTTCAAGCACCGCATCCACCTGACGCATCAGCTCGTCATACACGTCATTCACCACGCCATGCTCGTAGCGGGAGGTGTCGGCGTCCGGCACATTGCCCGCGGCGCCGGCAAGCCAGCCACGCCAATGCTGCACGATGTACAGGCAGTCGGAATGGTCGGCCACCACATGCGGCAGTTCGCGGTCCAACTGGCCGCCGGACACGTCGTTGATGATCTGCGCGCCATGTTCGAGCGCGGCCAACGCCACCGAAGCGCGCGTGGTGTCGATGGACAGCACCGCCCCTTCGGGAATCAGCGCGTCCACAGCGCCCAGCACACGGGCCTTCTCGTCGGCTTCGCTGACGCGTTTGGCTCCCGGACGGGTGGATTCCGCTCCGATGTCGATGATGTCGGCACCGGCTTTCATCATCGCCTCGCCATGGGCTTTGGCCGCCTCCGGAGCAAGCCAGAGGCCGCCGTCGGAGAAGGAATCCTCCGTGATGTTGAGCACGCCCATCACCAACGTGCGCTGGCTATCATGAATCGCCTTCATATCAATCGCCATCGGTTTTCTTCCTTCATTCATTCCGTTCTTCCGTTCGGTTTTGTCCGATTCCGCCCGGTAAAGCGCACTTACGAATGGTTCGACAGAATCAGGCTCATCGCCTCGGTCCGCGTGGCCGCGTCGCGCATGCATCCTCGCACCGCCGAGGTGACGGTACGGGACTGCGCCTTCTTGACGCCACGCATGGCCATGCACATGTGGTCGCATTCGGTGACCACGATCACGCCACGCGCGTCGATGCCTTCCATCAACGCGTCGGCCACCTGCTGGGTGAGCCGCTCCTGCACCTGCGGACGGCGTGCGTACAGTTCCACCAACCGTGCCAGTTTGCTTAAGCCCGCCACTTGGCCGTTCTGCGGGATGTAGCCGACGTGGGCCACGCCATGGAACGGCAGCAGATGATGCTCGCAGACGGAGAACAGCTCAATGTCGCGCACCAGCACCATTTCGTCGGTGTCCACCTTGAAACGGGTTTTCAGCACTTCCTCCGGCCCGTGTCCGAGGCCGGCGAACAGCTCCTTGCACGCGCGCCCGATACGGTCCGGCGTGTCCAGCAGACCTTCACGGTCCGGATCCTCGCCGATGGACTTCAAGAACAGGCGCACGGCCTGGCGCACGCCTTCCTCGTCATAGCCGACAGGCCCGGCCGCATGAGCGGCACGGGCCTTGTCGTCGAAGAGGGTATCGAAATCGGTATCGCTCATCAGTTGGTCAATCCTGCGCTTTTCTTCAGCTTGTCGGGAATCGGGACCGGCGGAATGTCGGAATCGGGACGCTTCTCGTCGCTCAACCAGACCTCGCGCTTCGGCGCCTTCTTGATGTTGGCGAAGATGGCGGCAAGCTCCTTCTCGTTGAGCGTTTCCTTGACGAGCAGCTGACGTACCAGCTCGTCGAGGATGTCGCGGTTCTCGTTGATGACGTTCCATGCTTCGGTATGCGCGGTCTCCACAAGCTTGAGCACTTCCTCGTCGATGATCTCGGCGGTTCGCGCGGAGTACTTGTGGGTGAGCGCGCCGAGATCGCTTTGCTCGTCGTCGGACCACTTGATGGCGCCCAGCTTCTCGGAGAAGCCGTAGTCGAGCACCATCTGACGCGCGATGTTCGTGGCCTTCTCGATATCGTTGGACGCGCCGGTGGTCGGGTCGTGGAACACGACCTCTTCGGCGGTACGGCCGCCCATGGCGTACGCCATCTGATCGAGCAGCTGGTTGCGGGACATGGAGTAACGGTCCTCGGTTGGCATGACCGCGGTGTAGCCCAGTGCACGGCCGCGCGGCAGAATCGTCACCTTGGTCACCGGATCGGTGTCGTTCATGGCGGCCGCGACCAGCGCATGGCCACCCTCGTGATATGCGGTGTTACGCAGCTCGTCGAGAGCCATGCCCTTGGAACGACGCTTCGGACCGGCCTGAACACGGTCGATGGCCTCGTCGATGGCGCGGTTGTCGATGAGCTGGGCGCCGGCACGGGCGCACAGCAACGCGGCTTCGTTCAACACGTTGGCAAGGTCGGCGCCGGTGAAGCCCGGCGTGCGCACGGCGATCATATGCAGGTCAACGTCCGGCACGAACGGCTTGCCCTTGGCGTGTACCTTCAGAATCGCCTCGCGGCCTTCCAAATCAGGTGCTTCGACGGCCACCTGGCGGTCGAAACGACCCGGGCGCAGCAATGCCGGATCAAGCACATCCGGACGGTTGGTCGCAGCGATGATGATGAGGTTCGTATCGTTGTCGAAGCCGTCCATCTCGACGAGCAGCTGGTTCAGCGTCTGCTCGCGTTCGTCGTGGCCACCGCTCATGCCGGAACCGCCACGCTTGCGGCCGACAGCGTCAATCTCATCGATGAAGATGATGGCCGGAGCGTTCTTCTTGGCCTCATCGAACAGGTCACGCACACGGGAGGCGCCAAGGCCCACGAACATCTCCACGAAGTCGGAGCCGGCCATGGAGTAGAACGGCACGCCGGCCTCGCCTGCGATGGCGCGCGCCAGCAGCGTCTTACCGGTGCCTGGAGGGCCGTACAGCAGCACGCCGCGCGGAATGCGGGCGCCCAAAGCCTTGTAACGGGACGGGTCCTTGAGGAAGTCCTTGATTTCCTCGACCTCCTGCACGGCAGCGTCTTCGCCGGCCACGTCGGAGAACTTGATGGTCGGGGTCTGGCCGTCGAGCAGTTTGCCGCTGTTCTTCTTGCCGCCCATGCCGAACATGCCGCCGGCGGCACCGCCCATACGGCTCATCAGGAACCAGAACAGGCCGAAGATGATCAGGAACGGCAACAGTGAGGTGAGCAGGTAGGTCCAAATGCTGGTCTGCTGCATGGACGCGGTCCAGCCCTTGGCCGGATCGGCCTTCTGCACGGCCTTGACCACGGCCGCGGACTGCGCATACGTGTAGTAGAACTGCACGTTCTTGCCGTAGTTCTTCGTACGTCCGGTGTCCGGGTCAGTGGCGGAGTAATCGCTCGACAGCTTGAGCTTGACCTGCTGGGTGTTGTCCACGATCGTCGCATACTCGACGGTGTTGCCGTTGAGGATCTGCATGCCATCCTTGGTGTCGATGGTCTGCGAGCCCGCACCGGCGAAAAGCTGGAACATGGTCACGGCAAGCAATGCCACGACCACAATCCACAGCCACGGCGACTGCCAGAACGGACGGGGGCCGTTGGACTTGTTGCCGTTCGCCCCGCTGCCACCGTTCTTGCCGTCATTGTTGCGGCTAAACGGATTGGTGAACGGGTTATTGCCCCCGTTGGGCTTGTTGCCGCCGCCATTGCTTGGCGGCTGGTTCGGACCAGGGAAACTCATGCCTGACCTCCTTCATAGACTGACGGCTTCAGCACCGCGATCGAATCGAGGTTGCGGTAGTACTCGTCGTAATCCAAGCCGAAACCGACCACGAATTCATCGGGAATCTCACGTCCCTTGTATTTCACATCAACATTGACCTTGCGACGTGCCGGCTTCTCCAGAAGCGCAAAAATTTCCACGGAAGCCGCTCCACGGCGCTTGAGCTCGTCGACCAGCCAAGCCAGGGTGATGCCCGAATCGATGATGTCCTCAACGATCAGCACATGGCGTCCTCGCACATCCGTGGACAGATCCTGACGAACCGTGATCTTGCCGCTCGACTCCGTGCCGGAACCGTAGCTCGACAGGCTCATGAAATCCATTTGGACCGGAATGCTCATGGCCTGGGAGAACGCCGCAAGCGTGTTCACGGCTCCCTTGAGCACGCAGACCAGCAGCGGGTTCTTGCCACGATAGTCTTCACTGGCTTGTGCCGCGGCACGGTTGATGATGTCGGAGATCTCTTCTTTGCTGATCAGCTCGTGATCAATGTCTTCTTGTACGTCAGCGATTCGCATGCCCACCATCTTGGCACATGCGAATGACGTGATTCTGGCTATATGCTGAATATCCGCTGGGAAGATTCACACGTGGCCGTTCACAGCTTCGGCAGACCGGCCACGAATGTGTCGATGGCCGCCTTCGCCGCCGCGAAATCGGTGGGATTGTTGACGATCACCGCGAAGGTCAACGCTCCGCCGTTCAACCGCGACACATTGCCGGTCATGGAGGTCACGTCGCCCAGACTGCCGGTTTTCACACGGATCAGCCCCGCTTCGTCAGCATCGTTCAGACGGCTCTCAGCGGTGCCGACGAAGCCCATGACGGACATTCCTTCGGCTGCGGCCGCCCCCGATCCCGCAGCCAGATTGCGCAGTTGCACTTCGAGCAGGGTGCGCGCCGTCAGTTTCGAATCCTCCGTAAGTCCCGAACAATTGCGCATGTCGAGCCCGGTCGTAGTGATGCCTTTGCGCTCCAGCACGCTTTTCACAGCCTGCACCGCGCCAGCCGGCGAATTGTCCGCGCCGACCTGCAACGCCAGCAGCCTGCCGAATTCCTCGGCGAGCGAATTGTCGGAATGCCGCATGGTGAACGCCATAATCTCGTTCAACGACGCCGAACGCACGGAGGCAAGCGGATGGGATGCCCCCGCAACCGTGCCTTGCGATACAAATCCCTGAACCGTGATGCCCTGTTCGGCCAGCCGCTGCTGGAACACCAGCGCCGCGTCACGCGCCGGCTGCATGCTCAATGCCGGATACGCCGAGAACACATCAGGATTGGCCGGACCTGTCCCGTTCCAATTCCTGCCGCCGTCCACGGCCATGGAAGCTGTCGGGGCGTAGTACAGGTGGTCCGTGTCGAGTTCGGCGATGCCTTGCGGCCAGCGGTCGTTGCCGAACAGTGTGTCGTCATAAGCCAATGTCACGGAGGTGATGCCACGCTGCCGCAACGCCTGTGCGGTCCGCCCGGCAAGCGTGCCCAATCCGGCACGTCCGTTGATGTGGTTCGCGTCGGACGCTCCGGCTCCCAACAGCATGTCGCCGTTGCCTTTGAGCACCAGCCGCGCGGTGCCGTCCTGGGACTGTTCCAGATAGGTCTGCGTGTCCAGGGTCTTGCCCATGTCGAGTTCGACGGCGGCCGCATACGCCGTCAACGTTTTCATGGTGGATGCTGGCGTGCGGGGCACGTCGATGTTGTTTTCCGCGACCACGTTGCCCGACGCGTCGGCGATGGCGATGGAGAATTCGCCGCCGAAGCCGGCGGCTGAGGCTCGGAACGCGTCGGTCAGCGCGCGCGCAGCGGCCGGATCGATGGTCTTGGAAGCGTCGATGTCGGCGACCACGTCGGCCGCCTCGATCGAACGGCCGGCAGCGGCGGCCGTCGAATGTTCGACATGGCGCAATGTGAGGACGCCCGGTGCGACATCGCACATGTCGGCCACTGCATAGCCGACGCACAGTGCGACGGTGGCCACGACGGAAACCGCCACCGTGATCGCTCGGCGTCGTCGCGCATAGCGGTAATCGCCAGCGTCATCCATAGCCAAACCACGCCCTCTCTTCGTCATCTTTTCACCATCCGCACCGTATGGATCGCCACGAAACATCTCATGACCGTTCACACCGCCGCGGGCAAGCCTCAGCCCTTATGCTCGATCGGCTTCCATTCGGACTTGGCGAACACCGCCTGGAACGAAATCGGCACATAGCTCAGCATGTAGATCGGGAAGGCCAGCACGTAGGCGAGCAGCTCCTTGTTGGTGGCGCCCACGTGATCGCGTTCCGCCACGATGGTCAATGCGGCGAGTCCCATCATGCCGATCACCGATATCACAATGCCGGATGTCCAGCCGGTCAGCGAATTCAGCTGGCTTTGCCATGTCACGAAACCGCAGGCGGCGAACAGCATGCCCAACAGCACGCGTGCGATGCCGAGCACGGTGAACGGGCACAGCAGCAGCGTGAAATCGACGGCGGAGAAATCACGTTCCCTGACCGCGCGCTTGATCAACGCCGGTCCGTAATAGCGGAACACCTGCAGGAAGCCCTTGCTCCAACGCAGGCGTTGACGCCAGCTTTGCGCGAAGGTGACCGGCTGCTCGTCGTACAGGATGGCGGTGCCGCAGTAGCCGATGCGGTCGCCGTGCAGCACGCTGTCCATGGTGAATTCCAGATCCTCGGTGAGTAGGTGGAATTTCCAGCCGTTGTTGCGACGCATGATCTCCTGGGAGAACATGAAGCCGGTGCCGCCCACGTGGCAGCTGTTGCCGAGCCACATGCGGGAGGCGGAAACGAAGCGCGATTCGCGGATGAACCACAACGCGGAACCGGACGACACCCAATTGTCGGACAGGTTCACGGAATTGCGGTAGCTGGTGAGGATTTTGAAACCGGCTTGGAAGCCCTTGTTCATTTCCTCGATGTAGTGCTTGTCGAGTTTGTTGTCGGCATCGAACACGAAAAAGGCGTCATACGGGTCGGATGCGCCCGACTCGTTCATCTGGTCGAGCAGATAGGTCAGCGCGTAGCCTTTGCCGACCTGCTCCTTGTTGAATCGTTCGATGACGTGGCATCCCATGTTTCGGGCCACTTCGGCGGTGTTGTCGGTGCAGTTGTCGGCCACCAGCCAGATGTCGATGAGCTCGCTCGGATAGGTTTGCGAATGCAGACAGTCGATGAGGTTGCCGATGACGTTCGCTTCGTTTCGCGCGGAAATCAGCACCGCGTACCGTTTGTTCATCGGCGCTTCGGGGAACTTGATCGGCTTGGCGAACAGCGAGATGACGATGCAGACCGCTTGGTAGAGCATGCCGGCGCCACCCAAAACCACCAGCACGACATCAAGTACGCTCAGCAATACCATTAACGCCACCTACTTCTCGGATTGTCATCCGTTCCCTGCGATTGCGACCCGTCCGCTACCTGCGGTCCGGCTTCCGTCTGCGCTCCGTCCGCTTCCGCGGTTCCCCGCAGCGGCTTGCGATCGACCCCGTCCAACACGTGCTTCGGAATGGCGACGGTCTGCGATTCGTCGGCATCCCCGGTCTCGTCGGACCGAGTGATATTGTACGCCTGCTCCTGCAGGAAGCGCACGTCGTCGGGAATCGGCACATGCGCGCTCGACCCCTGCACGGCGCGCGGCACGGCGTGCAGGTGCTCGCTGATGACTTCGGCGCCTTCCACCAGCTTCGACTTCTTGTCCGGAACCGGATCGTCCATCAGCGGCGAATCGACCAGATCGTACCGCTTGGTGTAGGTGCGGGCGATCGTCTGGATCGAGGCGACGATAGGCAGCGCCAGGAACGCGCCGATCGCGCCGAACAGCGAGCCGAAGGCCAGGACGGCAAGGAAGGCGACCGCATCGTTGACGTCCATGGTGCGGCGGGAGATCTTCGGCGCGAAGATCAGGTTTTCGATCTGCTGGTAGACGCAGATGAACGCCACCACGGCGATCGCCTGCCACAAACCACAGCTGCCCCAGGCGAACAGCACCGGCAACGCGCCGCCGATGTACGTGCCGAGCATCGGGATGAACTGCGATACGACGCCGCAGAACAACGCCAACGGCATCCAATACGGCACGTGCAACGCCATCAGGCAGATCGAGGTGAAGAACGCGTTGAGCACGGCGAGGATGGCACGTGAGAACAGGAACGATGAGATCTGCGTCTGGCTGACGGTCCAGACGAACAGGAACCGGCGCTGCGCGGAGGGAGCCATCCACTGGCAGGCCGCGCGGCGCAGCTTCGGGCCGGCCGCCGAAATGTAGAACGTGGTCATGATCACCGTCATGAGGTTCAGCAGGAAGCTGAAGAATCCGGACACCGTGCTGATGGCGGTGCCCGCGAAATCCGTGACCCACGAGGTCTGGATGTTCTTCAGAATCTCACCGCCGAGACTGTTGATCTCAGGAAGCTTGAAATCCGTGTATTGCGCCACGAAATCGCAGATCTGCTGGTAGAGGGCCGGCAGACCGTTGCACAAAGCGATGACCTGCTGCACGAACAGATTGCCGAACAGACCGAACATCACGCAAAGCAGGACACCCAACATCAGCAACGCGAAAATCGAAGCGAACGAACGCTTCCAGCCATGCTTGACCAGCGGAATCACCACCGGCTCCACGGCGAGCGCCAGGAACAGCGAGATGACGACGTCGATGATGAGGTATTCGATTTTGCCCCAACTGCGCCAGCAGAAGGAGAGCAGCACGATGGCGATGGCGATGTACAGCAGCGCGCGACCCAGCCATTCCGGAGGTCTGCGTGGATCGCCTTTCGCAGGGAACAGCGTGCCGAGATCCCAACGCATTTCGTCGGTATTGCCGCACTGTCCGGACGTTCCCGTCCTCTTGTCCGTATCCATATGCTGTTCGCGTTCGCTCATGGCTCCTTATTGTAGACAGGCACCGTGTACGGGCTGGAACCTATTCTTGAAACCATGCTGAACGTTTCAATTGTCATCCCCGCCTGGAATGAACAGGAGCGTATCAACGATTGCCTGCTCAACGCCACCCGGCAGACCGTGATGCCTCATGAGGTGATTGTCGTCGATAACCGTTCCACTGATTCGACCGTTGCCGTGGTGGAGCAGTTCATGAAGGACCATCCGGAAGCGCCGGTGAAGCTGCTGCATCAGGATGATGAGCAGGGTCTGATTCCAACGCGTGATTATGGTTTGAATCATGCCACCGGCGATATTCTTGGCCGTTTCGATGCCGACTGCATGATCCGCCCGGACTGGGTGGAGGTGGTGTCCGGCATTTTCACCGAGGATCCGGATGCGATGGGCGCCACCGGTCCGGTGATGTATTACGATTTGCCGAGCCGTCATTTCGGGCTTCGCGGGGACAATTCCACCCGCAAACGTATTTATAGGGCCGATGATGGGCAACCTCTGCTGTTCGGTTCCAACATGGCCCTGCGCGCCACCGCCTGGCGCGAAATCGCCGACGAGGTCTGCCAAGACAAGGCGGATGTGATGCATGAGGACATCGACATCTCGCTGCATCTGTTGGGCAAGGATCTCAAGACCGTGTATTGTCCGCGGATGATCGCGGGCATCAGCGCACGTCGTATGGACACGTCTCCGGCATCGTTCCTCAACTATATGCGCCGTTTCAAGAACACGTTCAACGCGCATCCGCAGCATTACCGCAAGCACAAGCCGGAAATCCTCATCACCGCGTTATATCCTGTGATGCATCTGCTGTATCCGGTGTGGCAGAAGGTGTTGAACACCGCTGATATCAATCCGGCCGAGGCCGCGTGGATCAACGAGCAGATGGAATTGGCCGAACAGGAAGGCCATGAGCTGTATGACGACACTCCCACTGATGAGGAGTGGAGCGAGAAGCACGAGGAATAGCGATTAGGTATAGCGATTATTCGCGGCGTATTTTCCGCGGATAGCGAACGGACGGCACCGACCATGCGATCGATGCCGTCCGTTTTGTTTTTACGATTGCGGTTTTGCGATTGCACCTACCGCAGTCGGACCTACATCAGGCTCTTGTAGATGGCGAGGATGTCTTCCTGGGTGGCCTGGCGCGGGTTGCCCGGCGTGCACACGTCGTGGAAGGCGTCATGGGCCAGCGGCTCCAGGTCGGCTTCGGTGGCGCCAACTTCGGAGATCTTGGTCGGGTTCTTCAGATCCACGGTGAGCTTGTGCACCGCCTGGACGGCCTCTTCACGCACGGTTTCGATGTCGCCGGTGTAGGCGTCGGCGATACCGAAGGCGTCGGCGATGTCACGGTACTTCTCGCCGGTGTAGTCCTTGTTGTATTCCATGACCGGGGCCAGCAGGATGCCGTTGGCCACACCGTGCGCCACGCCGAGGCGGCCGCCCAGCGGGTGGGCCATGCCGTGCACCAGACCGAGGCCGACGTTGGAGTAGGCCATGCCGGTGATGTAGGAGGCGTAGGCCATCTGTTCGCCGGCCGGAATGTCTCCATCGGCGCTCTTGGCGAGGTTCTTGGCGATCATGCGGATGGTCTGCATGGACAGGCAGTCGGACAGGCTCCACGCGCCCGGTGTGATATAGCCTTCGATGGCGTGGGTCAGGGCGTCGAGTCCGGTGGCCACCTTGAGGCCGCGCGGCATGGAGTCGGTCAGGTCCGGATCCACGAAGGCGACGATTGGGATGTCGTGCGGGTCGACGGCCACGAACTTGCGCTTGTTGGCCGTGTCGGTGATCACATAGTTGATGGTCGTTTCGGATGCGGTGCCAGCGGTGGTCGGCACACCGAAAATCGGCACGGACGGGTTCTTGGTGTCGGCCACGCCTTCAAGGGACAGCACGTCGGCGAATTCCGGATTGGCAGTCACGATGCCGATGCCCTTGCAGGTATCCTGCGGGGAACCACCGCCCAGGCCGATCAGGAAGTCGGCTCCGGAGGCTGCGAACTTGGCGACGCCATCCTGGATGCACTCGACCGGCGGATTCGGCTTGACGTTGTCGAACACCTCATACGGCATGCCCGCCTCGTCAAGAACGTCGGTGACCTTCTTGACGGTGCCGGTCTCCAGCAGCACCGGATCGGTGACGATGAACGCCTTGGTGAAGCCATGGGACCTGGCGACGCCCGGAATCTCCTTGATGGCTCCGCGGCCGAAATACGCGGTCTGGTTGAAAATCATGCGATAGACCATAGTGCTCTCCTTTAAGCGACTGTGTGTTCAAGCGAAGACCACGGCATCCATTGCCGCGGCCAACGGTTTCATCATAAGCCCTTTTCCATGCGAGGAAGCACCCACGACACACAATTTTTTTGCCAATGTCCTGTAACACCGGCAAAACCGGACAGCATGCCGTCCGATGCCTGAAATCCTATTCTTCGGACGGCGTGTCTTCTTTGGCGAACACCCACATGACCTCGTCCACGGAATGGGTGTCGGGGAAAATCGTAATCAGGAACCGTTCGCCGTCGTTTCTGACATAGGCGTACCGTATAGCGCCTTCCCTGCATATCCGGTCGCGGACGTAATCATAGTCGAACAACATGCGGAAGCCGTCCCGGTAGGCCGGCGCCACCAATTTGTCGCAATAGTCGAGCAGCATCTCGTGGAAGGAACCGCCATGTTTGTCAAGCATTTTTTGCACATAGCCGGGAACCACGACCGGCCGTTGCGTATCGGCACGCAGATTGACCACATAAGCGATCGAATACCGTGTATTCAAATGCTGCAGCAACGATTCCATGTCTTTGTTGCGTACCAGGATGTCCTCAAGCTGCTTGTTCAACGTGCGCAACTGCCTTTTGCCGCTGCCGCTGGCGTAGTAGCGCTTCTTGTCTTTGCGCATCTCGTTTTCCGCCTGGTTGACCAGATCCGGAATATCCTCGCCGTCATCGGATTCGGCCATGCCCACGGACAGCTCGCAACCGTGATCAAGCAGCTCCTGACGCATATATCCCATCTGTCGGACGCTCTGCGCCATCGAATGGGCGAAACTGATGATCACGAACTCGTCGCCGCCGATGCGGTAGATATTATCGTCGCCGAAATAGGCGCGCGCCGCATCCGCAAGCTCGCACAGCACCACGTCGCCTCTGGCATGACCCAAATGATTATTGATCTCATGCAGGCCAATCAGATCTATGTACATCACCGTCAACGGCTTGTCATGGGTGGCTTGGATGAATTCCACATCATCGTCGAAAGCGTTGCGGTTGAGCAGTCCCGTCAGGGCGAGCGGCAGGAACCGGTCCAGCCATGCGAGGAACGTCCACGGGCTTTCCGAGCTTTGCGGGAAATACCGGTGCAGCAGCACCACGTCCCAGACCATCATCACGCCGTAGCCGAACGCCACTGCGGCCAGCAGGCTTTCCACCTGCGGCAGGCCCAGCGCCATCATCGCGCATGCGGACAGGAACGCCACGACCACCGCCGCGACGAACGACCACATGATGCCTTGGTAATCCTTGATGGCCGTCAGATAGCTCATCGCATTCCAATTGACGATCATTTCCAGGAACAGCCATAGGCAGAGTAACCCCTGCATGAGGGTCGCGCCGGAAAACAGCAGGAACACCGCGTACAGCACCGCACCCACCGCCAGCATGAGGGTCGTGGATCCCCAGAACGATGGAAGAATGGTCTCCTCATGATGTTCGAACAGCATGTCCGCAAGGAAACGCGTCACCGGCATGGACAGGAAACTGGTCAACACCAATGAGGCGAGCAGCGTGTACGTGATCATGCAGACCAGCAGATTCTGGTCCGCGCGGGGCACGTGCCACCAACCGCTGACCGCCAGCACGCCGAACTGCAGCAGGATGCCCAGCAGCATCGGTCCGGTGCAGATCACACCGGCATAACCGTAGGCGCGCACCATGGCGACCAGGCCCTTGCGGTGGAACAGTTTCTTAAGTTCGAATCCGATTCCCGCCATATCAGTGCTCCAACCCGTAATGGTCGGCGGCATCGAGATACAGCGCACGGTATTCGTCAAGCATGCGCTCATGCCGATAGTAGGTTTTCACGCGTTCGCGTCCCACTTGGCCCATGGCTTCGCGCAGCTTGCGGCTCGCGCACATGCGTTCCATGGCGCGGGCAAGGCCCTCGCGGTACATCGGAGGCACATAGAAGCCGGCCACGCCGAGGTCGTCACCTTCCTCGCCTTCCAGCAGTTCACGGCAGCAGCCCACGTCGGTGGTCACGCAAGGGCGGGCCGCCGCGAACGATTCCAACACCGACAGAGGCTGGCCTTCGGAGATGCTGGTCAGCACCGTGAAATCCAGTTTGCGCATGTATTCGACCACATTCACGCGTCCGGTGAATTCAAGGTTCTTCACTTCAAGCTGTTTCACCAGCTCATAGCATTCGTCGGCATAGTCCTGGTCGTCCACACCACCGAGGATGTGCAGCCTGACATTGTCCACGCGGTTCGACAGTTCGCTGAACGCGTGGATGAGGGTTTTCACGTCCTTGATGGGAGCCAGACGTACCACGGCGCCGATATCCACCCAACCGTCCTCAGGCTTGAGTGGAATGTCGCAGAACCGTTCGTATTGGATGCCGTTGGGAATGACCAGGCATTTGCTTGCCGGAGCGCCCATGTCGATCTGGGTCTGGCGAGCGCGGCCGAACAGGCCGGTCACACGCCATGCCCTACGGTAGATCTCCTGTGACAGCATGGCGAAGAAACGGATCCACCGTTGCCGGAACGCGGGCGCAACCCATTCGGCGGAAAGAATCTCCTCCTCGCGTTCGCGCGTGTAGATGCCATGTTCGGTTAGTAATACGGGTGCGTGGTTGATACTGCCGCCCAAGCATGCCAGCAGGCCGCCGTAACCGGTGGAGATGGCATGGTAGATCTGCGCTTTCGGCACTTCTCCCGTCATCAGGTACAGCACCGGCAGCAGCATGGATCGCACGGTGTGGAACGCATCCGCGTAGGCGACGTACGGGTATTCCTCCATGCAGATCTTCGTAAACAGGTCGATGAATTCGTTGCTTTGCAGGAACGACAGCGGATGCACGCCTTTGTTGTGGAACAGGTTGAACAGTACGTCCCAGTCGGGATCGCTCAGCTTCACCAGCTCACGCAGTGCCTTGACTTCCTCGTCGGTGAAGATCACTTTCGCATGTTCACCGCTCAGACGCAACGCGTCGTCGAGGAACACCTCATGCACTTCCACCACGTTGGATGGAAGGTCGTACACGAATTTGCCACGGTCCTTGGCTTTCGCGCCGATCACCCACAGCACGAACTCGTGTTCCTTCATGGCGGTGATGTAGCTGTGCATCCATGTGGACACGCCTCCATGCACGTACGGGTAGCAACCTTCCAATACCAGGCAGATTCTCATGCCGCGCCTCCAGCCTTGCGTTCGACGTGCACTGTGGAGTCCGTGGCCTTGATGAGGTACAGATTCCCCGTCATCCGGATCATGCTTCCACCTTGGATTCTGCCGGGCGTGCCATGGTTCGCGCGGAGCAGCAGCCAAGCCTGGTCCTTGAAATTGCCCAAGTCGAATTCCCACTCATTGGCGGATTCCCTCATCTTGACAGTCAGTCCAGAAAAGCGTTGCACCGCGGACGCGCATTCCGTGCCTGTCTGCATGCGGATGGACGGTGCGGACGCTTCAAGCCAGTCGAGATAGTTCTCAAGGCCTTTTCTGTAGACCGCCCAGCCTTCTTTCGCGCCACGGTCAGGGTCGAGCATGTCGTCCGGATGCATGAAGTGGGTGCTGACGAAATGCATGTTCAGTTCGGATTCTGCGGCGAGCCGCATGTAATCGTCTCCCACCATGCCGCCGGAGACGATGCGCGGCACCTCGACGATGCCGTCATCGGCCACACCGAATTCCTGCACGTAAGGAAGTTTGCTGTCGCTTGGCAGGTAGGTGCTGGCGACGGTGCGGATTTCGGGCACGTCTCGTCCGATTGTCTGCCGTCCTTCCTTGGACAGGATGTTGGACGGCGGCACATATACCGACGCTGTGGCCGCCGGCAGCACGGACTTTTGGAATGCGATCAGCTCGCGCAGCGAGGCGACGACAGCTTTGCGATTCGGCCACTGATGGTACGCGTATTCGTCGCCATAATCGGTGTTCGGCAGTACGAGCGGCTGATGGTTGTAGCCATGGTAGCCGATTTCGCCGTTCTGTTTGAGCAGCAGTCCGCCGAAATAGATGAAATGCGATTCGTCCTTCTGCCGTACGGGAGCGTCTTTCGTATCGTCCCCGTAATTCTCGATCATCACGCCGGTGAACCGAATACCGTAGCGTTCCGCAAGTTTGGTCAGGTCCGGCCACCAGACCTTCGAATAGAAGTCGGCGATGCTCATGCCGTAGTCGCGTTTGATGTAGGTGGCGTCTCCGCTGGGGACCGGGGATGGAAAATCGTCCAGATAGAACGCGGCGCTGTTGATGACCGGGTATGCCGTGGCGGAACCCAGCAGGCTGAACGCGGAGGCATAGAAGCCGCGCACCACCTTGCCATAGATGCCGATATTGCAGGTCACGGTTCGTCCGGAACGCACATCGGCACTCCAGATCAGTGGCGTATGGCCGTTGGCACTGACCGCTTCGACGGCGGCCTTCTCATTGAGGTTCAGACTCAACGACGATTTGAACGGGCCACTGAACATGTAGGTGTGCCCGCCACCCAGCATAAAGTCCCTGGCAGGCTTGATGCCTTTGGTCATCACGTAGTCGTATGCGGAGGATTCGATGCCGATTTGAGGCCCGATCGCGTCCAGATAGCCTGTTTTTTCAGGCGTCATGGCAAGCATCATGTTGCCGCCGCCTTCAACCCATCTCATGATGGACACCAGCTCATCCCCCAGCGAATCAAGTTCCGGCATGACGATCAGCACGGTGCGGTACCGATTCAACGAGGGGATGTCGTCGGGATCGGTTTTGGCCAGATCCACGGTGGCGGTCGGCACTTTCATGTCGAGCAGCACCTGTTTCATCATGGTTTCGGCCTCGTCCACACCATCCTGGGAACTATCCACGAGCATCAGGTTCGTGGCGCGCTGCCCCATGATGGCGTTCTGGGCCGGAATGGCCTCGTTACGAGCCATGTATTTCAAAGTGAATTTCGTCGCGCCGTAGTGGATGCCCAAGGTTTGCGCCAACAGCACCAAGGCGATGGCCATGAATACGGCCCACACGCGGACCAGGTTTTTCCAACGGAAGCGCTTCCATATGCGCCATGCGGAACGTATCATGCGCGCCCAGCCTCCTTGTCGCCGAGCCAGAATCGCAGGATGTCGTGGCCTCGGCCGCCAAGGTAGATGTGGTCGTCCTTGATGTGCCGGACGGTGCGTTGCACCGCCTCGCCATCGTGACGTGCGGCTCCCAATCGCAGTTTCATCAGCCAGACGTCACCTTGACGCGGCCATGCGGACAGCGCCGCTTCGATGGTGCGAGACGCGGCATCGAACGAACCGAGATCCATCTGCGTCTTCGCCAACGAGCATACGGTGCGGTAGTCGTTATGCCGTTTGAGCCGTTCGGCGAGCAGGTCGGCGTATCGGCGCATCTGCAACGTTCTGGCATACCCCTGTTCCATGGAGGATTCCAAGTAGTGTTCGATCACGGTACCGGTCGAGCGCCTCGTCCGAATCGCGGTTCCGCTCGTATTCCTCCATGCGTTGCTGCAACGCGATGTCTTCCTTCGCGCTGATCTGCGCCATGGCCGTGGCCGCGTAATGCACGACTTCCACGTCCTCGTTCAGACGGGCTTGGGAGAGCAGATTGGCGTATTGGCCGGGATTCTCGTTAAGAATGGACAGCATCAGATTACGACGCTGCCGTGGATTGTCCACGATCGGCGCCTCTTCCAACGGCACGGTGTTGGCGTAATCCGTACGGTCGTCCACAAGAATGTTGCGTTGTTCCTGATCCTCGACCTTCAGTTCCTGCAGACCGGCGGGAATCCGTCGTCCCCCACGAAGCACGGCACGCGAATGCATGAGCGCCACGCTCAACGGCCCCCATAGGGGAATCAACGCCATGAACGGGAGCAGCAGTCCATCGACTTTCAGCACTCCGACGTGGTGCAACAGACACAGCGTCATGCAGACCAGCAGATGCACGGCGATGATGACCAACGCGGCGATAGTCGTCGACCCCATCAGCTTTCACCCCCATCGTCGGCTTGCGCGATATGCGATCGGGCTTCGGAAAGCAGGACATCCTCTTGGGTCTGCGGAACGTAGGAGCAGTGCAAGCCGGAACGGGTCAGACGTTTGAGGATGATCGGCAGTTCCTTCTCCCCCGCCTGGTTCATCAGCAGATACACGCCGTCATCCGTCAGCATGCCGGCCTCATCGGCCTGGCGGATGCTTTGCATCAGCAGGGAGTCCACGTCCTCAAGGTTTCCCTCGCATTCGACTTTGAGCAGCAGATGGTCGCCCATATGGTCGTGTTTGAGGTCGTTGGCAGCCAGCACCTTCGGCAGGAACGCTTCTGGCTTCAGCAGGTTCGTTCCCGGCACCAGCATGGACCGGCGCGCCACGTCCTCGTATTCGAAGGCCCTGATCATGGCCGATTCGACCAGACCGCACATGATGCTGAACAGATTCTGGAAGTACAGGTTCATCTGGTCCGGTTTGGCCTCTCCCATGGTGATGATCACGGCCAGTTCGCCACGGTCACGCACGCCGACGGCATACATCGGGAATTTGTCCTTTAACGTTCGGTTCACCCATATGCCGTTGTGTTCCAGCGCGGTGATGATTTCACCGTAATCCGAGACGCGTACGGAGCGGAAGCTGCCGACGTCGAACCGTGGGCTCGCCGCCACAAGACGGGCGAACTGTCCGCCGTTGTCCACTCGGAAGATGGCGAGGCTGTCGCTATCGAGGCTTTCCTGCATGATGCGGATCGCCGTATGGTACAGCTTCTGCGGTTGCACTTCGTCCAATTCTCGGGTCACGGCGTACAGTTTGCCGAAACTGTCGCGTCTGCCGATGATCTGGTCGCGCAACTGTCTGCGGTCGTCGAGCACATCCTGATACAGCCCGCGCAGGAAGTCCAGACGATTGCGCAACAACCCGTTCTCGTCGCGCACGAACCTCACGCTCTCCTGGTTGCGCGACTGCACATAGCCGCATACCGATTCGGCCACGAAATAAATGACGAAGGCAAGCCAGTTCGATGTGTCGTAGAACAACGGGGCGAAGGACGCGCCCTGCGACGCGTAGGACATGGCCACGCCGGCGCAGGCCAGTACGGCTGCGAACACGCCGGCATGCAGCCCGTAGATGGTGCCGACGATCACCACGAACAGCAATCGCAGGTCCACGGTTTCCAGCTGGCTGTTGCCTTGTGTAAAAGTGCGGAGCCATTCCGTCAGCAGGAACGCGCCGATGATTTCCAGCACGGTCCACCATTTGTTGTGGCTGCGTAGGAAATCCCATACCGGATGCTTGTCGGTTTTGTTCTCGCGGAGCTTCAACCAGCCTTCGATGACGTGCGGAAAATCCTCGCGAAGCGAGCATCGTGGCGAAAAGCCGTACCGCAATCGCAATTCGTGGTCGTCGGCGGGGTATGCCTGCGGACGGTCCTCGCCGTATACGACCTTCGTTCCCGGAAAATATCCCGCGATCAGCGTTCCCAAATCGCCGTAAGTGAAGTCGAACACGTTCGGAACGTGGAACAGCTCGCTGTCGGCGGTCCAGTCATCGAATATGCGGTAGATAAGTTCGGCCAGATCGTCGGCGCATAGGAAGCAGGTGCGTTGTTCGCGCGTTCATGGAAGCGCAGTTCTCCCGCTTGTGCCTGTTCGAACAAGCCGTTGAAATATGCGGTGACGCCATTGCGTTGCGGCGCGTACAGATAGGGGCAGCGCACGATCTTCACTTCCAGATCGTAGGTGCGCGCATAGTACAGGCCGAGCTCTTCGCCGGCACGCGACATCAGGCTTTTGCTGGTCTCGTGCACGTCCGTTTCCTGCGGATAGGTGAATTCCGATTCCGACCCGCTCACCATCAGCATCTGGACCTTGCGATTGCGGACGGTGTGCAGCAGTCGGCGCAGGTAGCCCAGGTCGCCGTCACGTTCGCTGCGGGGCGTCAGATCTTCGGAGAAGTAGACGATTCGATCGAATTCGTAGTTGGAGAACACTTCCGACACGGCGTCACGGTCGGGCATGTCGATGATTTTGAGATCCTCGCCGCTGGATTCGGTCCCTTTGCGGAGGGCCACCACCACCTTGTCGTGGGGGAACGCGTGCTCGATCCACTGCTTCGTCACGAAGTCGGTGTTGCCGATTAACAGTATCTCCACTCGCCTCACCCCAGGGATACACCCGTTTAGAGGTCAACATCATGGAACAGTACAGCCGTCAACCCCTTGTCTACCTGCACCATAGTTTAGCGACAGAGGGGACAGAACATCCCTCTTCGTTGGGGGTAATGGGCGTATGTCTTTCGCCGATATGGTTCGGATGGCGCTTGTGCTGGGAAACGAGCGGAAATCGCGCAGGTAAATCGGAAAAGATATGCGAGAAAAACAAAACCCCAGATTGCTCCGGGGTGTATCTGGTGGCTCCGAGCGGCATCGATCCGCTGACCTAACGATTTTCAGTCGTTCGCTCTACCAACTGAGCTACAGAGCCATGAACA
>OCHC01000751.1_pt1 | contig 31227 bp, 20 predicted proteins | sample 1538641 | NCBI WGS metagenome assembly OCHC01 (sample SAMN04571714, study PRJEB22368) | human gut metagenome | biome: human gut; material: stool | host: Homo sapiens | place: Luxembourg | collected 2012-08-17
TAGATACGAAGCTGTGGCTTGTTCCGTGGAAACCGTAACGTCTTACTTTGTATTTTTCATAATATTCATATGGAAGTCCATACATATAAGCTTTCTCAGGCATTGTCTGATGAAAAGCAGTATCAAATACAACAACCTGTGGTGTGCCCGGCATCAGACTTTCACAAGCTTCGATTCCGATTAAGTTTGCCGGATTGTGAAGTGGTGCAAGGTCATTGCACTCTGCGATCGCAGCTTTTACTTCCGGTGTTACAACTACAGATTTTGCAAACTTTTCTCCGCCGTGAACAACACGATGTCCGACTGCTCCGATTTCGTCAAGGCTCTTAACAACACCTGTATCTGCATCTGTCAGCGCGTCGATTACGAACTGGATTGCTTCTGTATGTGTAGGCATAGCCTTTTCAGATACATTCTTCTCTCCACCTGCCGGCTGATAGGTAAGTCTTCCGTCAATACCGATTCTTTCGCAAAGACCTTTTGCGAGAACCGCCTCCGATTCTGAGTTGATGAGCTGGAACTTCAGTGATGAACTTCCGCAGTTGATTACTAATACATTCATTGATGTTTCTCCCTTCTGGTACTAGAATTTTCTTTATTAGAACTCACACTCTATTTTTAATTATACTCCTTGCACACATTGTATACAAGTAATGTTATTTTTTTCACGTAATATTTTCCAGTACAATGTTTTTTGCACAAAAACTCTTTTTATAGTATAATCTTTTCACAAACAACACAAAGGAGATTTTAGTTAAAAGTATGAAAATCGTCGGTATCATCGCAGAATATAATCCGTTCCACAACGGACATCAGTATCATATAGACCAGGCACTTCAAAAAACGGGGGCAGATGCGGCAGTTATCCTTATGAGTGGTGACTTCGTCCAGCGTGGCGCCCCTGCTATCGCACCAAAGCATTTGCGGGCAAAAGCTGCCCTTCTTGGCGGTGCATCACTCATTCTGGAGCTCCCGGTCCTTTTTTCCTGTGGCAGTGCAGAGTTGTTTGCAAGAGGTGCCGTTTCTATTTTTAACAGTCTTGGCTGTATTTCCTATCTCTGCTTTGGCAGTGAGTGTGGCGATATCAAAAAACTCAATCGGCTTGCCCGGATTCTTTCCGAAGAGCCAGAAGTCTACCGGCAGCTCCTGCAGGATGAGCTGCGAAAAGGCCGACCGTTTCCGCAGGCACGCCAGACTGCCCTAAGTGTCTATACAAAGGATCCGTCCCTTGCCGAAATCCTGTCCTCACCAAACAATACCCTTGGGATTGAATACTTAAAAGCGCTCCGGTATTTCAAAAGTCCGATCCAGCCTTTCGCAATTCCCCGCGAGGGATCCGGCTACCATGATACTGACCTCTGCGAAACCTTCAGTTCCGCAACTGCGATCCGCAACCGAATTCTGAATCCATCTTTACCAGAAGATGCTTTTTCATCCGTCGCAGGACAACTTCCGCCCGCTTCTTCAGATCTGCTGCGAAAGAATTACCAGTCCTCACTTCCGGTTACCCAGGATGATTTTTCGCTCCTGCTAAAGTATCGACTGCTCTGTGAGAGTGCTTCCTCTCTGACCGATTACCTTGATGTCAGCAAAGACCTCGCCAACCGGATCATCAATCAGAGAAATGATTTTGCTACCTGGAGTTCCTTCTGCGATCTTCTGAAAACCAGAGAGCTTACCTACACCCGGATCAGCCGCACCCTGCTGCACATCCTGCTCGGCATAGAAAAGGACACCTTCCGACATGAACCTCCTTTCTGTTTTGCAGAAGATTCCGGCAACATTTCCGGCAAAACAAAAAAAGAGCGGTCATCCACATCCGCCCTTTATGCCCGCGTACTCGGTTTTCAAAAAAAAGATACTCAAATCCTTAAAGAGATCAAAGAGTATGCCACCATCCCTCTGATCACAAAGCTCGCAGATGCCAGAAATCTCACCTCCGCCACCCAGGTCCTCCTGAACCTGGACATTTTCGCATCAGACCTGTATGAATCCATAATTACCGAGAAATTTGGCACACCTTTTACAAATGAATACCAGAAGCAGTTGCAAATTATTTAACCCTTCCCCTTTGTCAAAAAAGAGACTTTTTGCACACCGCTACTACGCATGTTTGTGCAAAAAGTCTCTTTCTCATTTAGTTCACATGAAGAATTTTGGTAAGAGTCACCGCCCTGGCTCCAGGTCCGATATGGCATGCCACACTCAACGACAGTGGATCCATCCGGATTTCAAACTCTGGAAATGCTTCATGAAGCTCATCCAGCCATTCCTGTGCCTCCTTGCGGTCTCCTGTGTAAGCTGCATCCAGATACAGATCTTTTTTTCCATCACAATCTCCGAATTCTGAAGTACGAATCTCATTAATTGTCTTGATCATCGTCTTCTTTGCACTCTTCCATCCTCTTGACTTTGCAAACGCATCCAGCTTTTCTCCTTTAAGACGGAGAACTGGCTTCAGGTTCAGAACCGTTCCAATCGCTGCAGCTGCCGGTGTAAGTCTGCCGCCTTTCTTCAGGTATTTTAAAGTATCTACTGTAATATAGATATCACTGTCCCACTGGATCGCTTCTAACAGTTCTTTAATTTCTGCCGCGCTCTTTCCAGCATCTGCAAGCTTTTTCGCCTCTTCCACCGATCTTCGCTGCGTAACAGAAATCCGGTGATTATTTACGACCTGTACTTTTCCATCATAGTCCTGGGAAAGCATGATTGCAGTCTCACATGAACTGCTAAGACCGGCTGACATCGGAATATGTACAACCTCATCATATTCCTCCAGCGCCTTGTCCCACATATCCATTACATCTCCGGGAGCCGGTTGGGAAGTCTTAATATCTGCATCTCCTGCCAGTTTTTCATAAAACTCCTCCTGCGTGAGTGTGATATCCTCGTAAAACAACTCCTCATTGATATAGAATGGCATCGGAAGTACGTAAATTCCCATTTTCTTTCCTTCTGCCTGTGTAATTCCACTGTTACTATCTGTTACAATCGCAACTTTCCCCATGCTCTCTTTACCTCTTTCTAATTTTTAAAACTATGTATCGGTGCAGGAATTCTTCCCTTTCGATTCACAAATGCACTGCAGTCAAATTCATTGACCGGCATGATCGGCGCATATCCCAAAAGACCACCAAACTCTGCCATATCTCCAACATCCTTTCCAACTACAGGTATCACACGAACCGCCGTTGTCTTCTGATTGACCATTCCGATCGCCATCTCATCCGCAATGATCCCGGAAATCGTAGTAGCTTTCGTATTACCCGGAATAGCGATCATATCAAGTCCTACCGAGCAGACACAAGTCATCGCCTCCAGCTTTTCTATACAAAGAGATCCGGCATTGACTGCATCGATCATTCCTTTATCCTCACTGACCGGAATAAAAGCTCCGCTTAAACCTCCTACATAGGAAGACGCCATAACGCCACCTTTTTTCACCTGATCGTTCAGCATAACAAGTGCTGCTGTTGTTCCTGGTGCGCCAACTCTCTCAAGTCCGATTTCTTCCAGAATCTCCGCTACTGAATCGCCAACAGCCGGTGTCGGTGCAAGTGACAGGTCAATGATTCCGAACGGAATACCAAGCCTTTTGGAAGCTTCTCCGGCTACAAGCTGACCAACCCTTGTCACCTTAAATGCGGTCTTCTTGATCGTATCACAAAGTTCCTGAAAGCCCTCGCCACGACATTTTTCAATCGCTCTTTTTACAACACCAGGTCCGCTGACACCGACATTGATCACGGCATCTCCTTCGGTAACACCTAAAAAGGCCCCTGCCATAAACGGGTTATCATCCGGTGCATTACATAAAACTACAAATTTTGCACAGCCAATCGAATCCTTGTCCTTTGTCGCCTCTGCTGTCTCTTTTACAATCTCGCCGCAAAGACGGACTGCATCCATATCAATACCAGTCTTTGTCGAACCTACATTGACCGAACTGCATACACGCTCTGTCTTTGCCATTGCCATCGGAATGGAACGGATCAGGAGTTCATCGCTCTTTGTCATTCCCTTGGATACGATTGCAGAGTATCCTCCGATAAAGTTTACACCGACTTCCTTTGCTGCTTTATCCAGTGTCTCTGCGATCGTCACAAAATCCTCTGGTTTTTTGCAGGCTGAACCGCCAACAAGTGCAACCGGTGTAATGGAAATCCGCTTATTAACGATCGGAATTCCAAATTCACTTTCAATCTTCTCTCCTGTCGATACAAGATCCTTTGCAAGTGTTGTGATTTTTTTATATATCTTTTCATTCAGTCTGTCCAGATCTGAGTCAATACAGTCCATCAGACTGATGCCCAATGTGATTGTTCTTACATCCAGATTTTCTTCTTCGATCATCTGGTTTGTTTCTACTACTTCGTAAAAATTAATCATAGCGGTTCTCCTTACACTCTGTGCATTTTTTCAAAAATCTCTTCTCTCTGACAATGAATATTGACACCGATCTGTAAGCCGATATCACGAAGTTCTACCGCTACGATATCCAGTTCTTTTTTTGAATTTTCCACATCTGCAACCGCCATCATATTAAAATACCCATCCACGATCGTCTGGGAAATATTTAAAATATTGATATTGGTCTCTGCCAGGTATGTACATACTTTCGCAATAATTCCGACCGAATCTTTACCGACTACTGTAATAATGCATTTCTTCATTCTGCCTGTCCTCCTGAATCTAATTCTGCATACTTTCTTTTTCTAAACCTCGATCACTGCAGACACCTGATCCCTTTTTGCAACTGCGATCGGTATATCATCCCCCTTATACGGGTTCTGCCCCAAAGTGACCTCCAGCTTGACAGTCTCATATGCAAGTTCTTCGTAATTATTCTCCTTGCTCAAATGCCCCAGCAATACACTCCGCAAGTTATTGTGTAGTATATCACAAAGAAGCCGTCCTGACAATTCATTTGATAAATGTCCTCTGTCCCCAAGAACTCTCTGCTTCAGGTAATACGGATAAGGACCGACTTCCAGCATATGTATATCATGGTTAGATTCCAGCAGGACCGCATTTAAATCCTTCAGGTTCTCTACCGTATATTCATCGTATTTTCCAAGATCCGTTGCTACCGCGATCTTCTTTCCATCCTGCTCAAAGCGGTAGCCGCTCGGTTCATTTGCATCATGGGAAATAGCAAATGGATGCACGTCAATATCACCCAGCTTAAATTCTTTATCTACCTGGATTTCATGGTAAAGTCCTTCCGGCATTTTCCCGAGATTTTTATAATCACGGATTCCCCGAATCGTTCCCGGTGTTCCATAGATCGGGATCTCATATTTTCTGCTGAATACACCAAGTCCCTGAATATGATCTGCATGTTCATGGGTAATCAGAATTCCATCCAGCTCTTTCCCTTTTATTTCAAGTTCCTTTAAGCCTTCCTCAATTCGTTTTTTGCTGATTCCTGTATCTACAAGCAGATGCGTTCGATCGCTCCCCACATAAATACAGTTTCCGCTGCTGCCACTGGCAATGCTGCATAATCTCATCTTGTTTCTTCTCCCTGTTCTTAGCCTCTTCCCAGTGCCAAGTCTATCTGTTTTTCCGTTTCTTCAAAGGTTCCGCCGTTTTCGATCACAAGATCCGAAACCGCTGTAAATGTCTCTTCCGACGGCTGATTTGCAAACACCGCATACATTTTTTCATCTGAATATCCGCGTGAACTTCTCAGTCGCTCCATCCGGATCTCCTGTGGCACATGAATATACCAGATCTCATCCAACATCTCACGATATACCGGTTCCGTAAGGAGTGCGGCTTCCAGAATAAAAAGCTCTTTTCCCTCTTCCTGCGCCTTCTGCATTTCCTCCCGGATCTTTTCATTGACCGCCGGATGCACGATTGCATTAAGCTTTTGCAGTTTCTCTGGCTGATCAAACACAATTCTGCCAAGAATTTTCCGATCAATCGTTCCATCAGGATTTAAAATTTCTTTCCCAAACGTCTCCACGACCTTCTGATAACATTTTTCTCCCGGAAGCTGTACTTGATGTGCCACCAGATCTGACTGGCAGATCACCGCACCGCACACTACACTTAAAAAGTCGAGTACTTTGCTCTTCCCGGAACCAATGCCTCCTGTTATTCCTATTTTTCTCATATCTGTTTCCTTCTATTTTGCCTCATACCAGTTTTTTCCACTATGCATGTCAATTTCAAGCGGAACGGAAAGATCTGCTGCATGCATCATGCCTTCTTTCAGGATCTCCCGCACTTCCTCTTCCTCTTCCTTCCATGTCTCGATCAGAAGTTCGTCGTGTACCTGCAGAACCAGCCTGGATTTCATGTTTCTCATGCGAAGCTCTTTGTCCACAGCGATCATTGCGATTTTCATGATATCTGCAGCCGTTCCCTGGATCGGAGAATTCATTGCCACACGTTCCCCGAATTGTCTCTGCATAAAATTGCTGGAAGACAGCTCCGGAACCGGTCTTCTTCTGCCAAATAAGGTCACAACATATCCCTGTTCTTTTGCATGAGCAACTGCATCATCCAGAAATTTCTTGATGCCCGGATAGGTTTCAAAATAACGGTCAATATATTCGGCCGCTTCTTTTCTCGTAATACTTAAGTCCTGGCTCAGTCCAAAAGAACTGATCCCATAGACAATACCAAAGTTGACTGCTTTTGCATTTCGCCTCTGCAGATCGGTCACTTCATCAAACGGAGTATGGAACACCTGAGAAGCTGTGATCCGGTGAATGTCCTTTGCCTCCCGGTATGCTTCGATCAGTGCTGCATCTCCGGAGCAATGTGCCAGCACACGCAGTTCTATCTGCGAATAATCAGCATCTACAAACACATATCCCTCTTCCGGCACAAATACTTTACGGATCAGCCGTCCAAGTTCTACCCTCGCCGGGATATTCTGCAGGTTTGGCTCTGTACTGCTGATACGTCCGGTCGCTGTGACTGTCTGGTTGAATTTTCCATGGATCCGGTGATCATCTTCATGAATAAACACGGCAAGCCCATCTGCATAAGTCGATTTCAGCTTGGCAAGCTGACGATATTCCAGGATTTTTGCCACGATCGGATAATCCGGTGCCAGCTTATCCAGTACGTCTGCTGCCGTCGAATATCCTGTTTTCGTCTTCTTTCCATTTGGAAGGGACAGATGTTCAAAAAGGACCACGCCCAGCTGCTTTGGTGAATTGATATTAAATTCTTCCCCGGCAAGCTCATAAATTTCCTTTTCCAACTGTACGATTTTTCCGCCAAGCTGTTCTCCATAGCTTTTCAGTTCTTCTGCTTCTACACGCACCCCGTTCTGCTCCATGTGGAACAGAGTAAATACAAGCGGCATCTCTATTTCTGTAAAAAGCTTCCACATTTCCTCTTTTTTCAGCTTTTCTTCCAAAACTTCCGATGACGCAAATGCAGCATAGGCTTCATAACAGACCATTTTTTCCAGTTCTGTCTTCGGATCGATCATCAATCCAAGATGCTCCTGTGCCACATCTTCAAATCCATAATCATTTTTCAACGGATTCAGGAGGTAAGCTGCTACAATACTGTCAAAGCACTTCTCCTCTGCTGCTCCTTCTAATCCTTTCAGATAAGGCAGGGATGACTTCAGATCAAACACCACAAACCGTCCGGCATGCTTTGCCACATGTACAAGTGCCTCCAGAAGTTCCTCCATGCTATATCCATTTCCTGCCGGAATACAGTAGATCTTCTCTTTTCCAAACGAAATTCCAATTCCACCTATCTCAGCATTTTCTGCAAACAGCGGAAGTACATTTCTGGTGTCTTTGTAAAGAACGGCTCCCACTGTCTGCGCTTTTTCTGCCTCCGCAAAGATTTTCTGAATTTCTTCTTTTCCCACAGCGATCACAAATGCATCTTCAATCGAATTCTCACTCTGCACATCAAAACGATTCAGCAGATTCTTGAACTGCAGTCTCTGGAAATAGACATAAGCTTCCTCTGTATAAAGATTTCCAAGCTTCGCCTCTTCCAGTTCATAAGCAAAATCCGCGTCTACATCAATTGTCGCCAGCACCTTACTCATTTGTGCCTGATCCCAGTATTCCACCAGATTTTTCGATGCTCTCGGCGGCTTCAGTTCGGATGCATGCTTGTAGGCATTTTCAATAGATCCGTATTCTACAATAATCTTGGTCGCCGTCTTTTCTCCGACTCCCGGCACCCCTGGGATATTATCTGAAGTATCTCCCATCAATGCTTTCACATCGATAAATTCTGTCGGTGTCACCTGGTATTTTTCTTTTACGTCCACTGCATAATAATTCTCGATCTCAGTTCCGGTCCGTTTTGTCTTCGGAATCCGGATCTCAACATGGTCTGTAGCAAGCTGGAGAAGATCTCTGTCTCCGGAAATAATGACCACTTCCATCCCCATTCGCTCGCATCTTTTGGACAGCGTTCCAAGAAGATCATCTGCCTCCAGCCCTTCCTGCTCGATCGTCCGGATTCCCATAGCATGCAGAACTTCCTTCATCAACGGTACCTGCTGTCTGAGTTCTTCTGCCATCGGCTTTCTCGTCCCCTTATACGCCTCAAACATCTTATGACGGAAAGTCGGCGCATGCACATCAAATGCAACGGTCAGATACTCCGGCTTTTCCTCCTCCAGGATCTTGAACATAATATTTAAGAATCCATATATTGCATTTGTATGGAGTCCTTCCGCATTTGTCAGATCCGGAAGTCCGAAAAACGCCCTGTTCAGAATACTGTGTCCGTCTATCAATACGATTTTGCTCATAATCAACTGCCTCTCTGTAAGTCTCATCACTTACTTCTATCTTTTCTATCTATTCGTTCAAATATACAACATCTCATTATGACATTTTTTTTTGATATTTTCAATACATGAAGGGGTAAAAAAGATCCTCATCAAAATTACAGATATACGAAATGTGCCACAATAATTGTGTATATACGAAAAAATACATCACGAATCATCGCAATGTACTTTTCATATCTTTTATTCAATTCCAGTTAATTATCAACTGCCGGCAGCGGGACTTGAACCCGCACGCGGTCACCCGCAACAGATTTTGAGTCTGCCTCGTCTGCCATTCCGACATGCCGGCATAAAATTCATATTTTTTAATCACGAACCGAAAATAATTATATCATACTTATCTTCGGTTCGCAAGTATTTTTTCAAAATAAACTATTTGAAATTATTTTCCGAGCTTATCCGCTTCTTCCGTATTCTTCTTAAGTTCCTCATAAACCGGGAAGCAGTCGAAAGTTGCAAAGTAATCCATCGGCGTCTCTGCTCTGCGGATCAGCTGTGTACCTCCGTCCTCTTTCAGAAGAACTTCTGCGGAACGAAGACGTCCGTTGTAATTATATCCCATAGAGAATCCATGTGCTCCGGTATCATGGATCACAAGCAGATCTCCCATGTCAATCTTCGGAAGCTGACGGTCGATTGCAAATTTATCATTATTCTCGCACAGAGAACCAGTCACATCGTAAGTATGATCGCATGGTTCATTTTCTTTTCCCATGACAGTGATGTGATGGTAGGCACAATACATAGCCGGACGCATCAGGTTTGCGGCACATGCATCTACACCGATGTACTCTTTGTGCGTATGCTTTTCATGGATTGCTTTTGTCACAAGGCATCCATAAGGTCCAAGCATAAAACGGCCAAGCTCTGTGTAAATCGCCACGTCACCCATTCCAGCCGGAACAAGAACCTCTTCGTACACTTTTCTTACACCTTCACCGATCACCTTGATATCGTTCGGTTCCTGATCCGGTTTGTAAGGAATTCCCACACCACCGGAAAGGTTGATGAACTTGATATGTACACCGGTCTCTTTCTGAAGCTTAACTGCTACTTCAAACAAAGTACGTGCAAGTGTCGGATAATATTCATTAGTTACAGTATTACTTGCAAGGAATGCATGGATACCGAACTCTTTTGCGCCTTTGGACTTCAGGATCTTGAATGCCTCAAAAATCTGTTCAGTTGTCATACCGTATTTGGCATCTCCCGGATTATCCATAATGCTGTTGGAAATTTTGAAAAGTCCACCCGGATTATAACGGCAGCTGATTGTCTCCGGAATCTTTCCGATCGTCTTTTCCAGAAAATCAATGTGTGTGATATCGTCCAGGTTGATGATTGCGCCGAGCTTATCAGCAAGTGCAAATTCCTCTGCCGGTGTATCATTGGAAGAAAACATAATATTTTCTCCAACCTGTCCGACAGACTCAGACATTAAAAGCTCTGTATAGGAAGAGCAGTCACACCCGCATCCATATTCTTTTAAAATATTGAGGATATATGGGTTTGGAGTTGCCTTTACTGCAAAATATTCTTTATATCCTTTGTTCCATGCAAATGCTTCTTTGAGTGCTTTTACATTTTCACGAATCCCTTTTTCATCATAAAGATGAAACGGAGTCGGATATTCTTTTACGATTTCATCTAACTGTGTCTTTGTTACGAATGGTTCTTTTTTCATTCTGTTCATCTCTCTTTCGTCTAGTCGATGGTTGCAATACGCATCATATTACTTACAGAACCCTTTTCACGCTGTACGCTCGGTGAAGGAATACCAGCTGTCAGGACAACAATATCTCCACTGTCCACGCATTTCTTTGCCTGTGCAAGATCAATTGCCCCACTGCAGATATCATCTGTTGTATGGAATTCCAGAGACTTCAATCCTCTTACGCCCCAGTAGATCGACATCCGGCGAAGGGTACGTTCGTTCGGTGTAATTCCAAGGATTTCCTGCTTCGGACGAAGGTTGGATACAACCCTTGTTGTTGCACCGGATACAGATGGAGTGATGATGCATCTTGCATTCAGGTTCGCTGCCGCAAGTACAGAAGCATATCCGATTGCACTGGACACACCTGACTTCAGATGATCTCCGGCTTTAGCAAGAATGGAATCATAGTCCAGATGTTCCTCTGTCGTCTCTACAATATGAACCATCATCTGGAGTGCTTCCAGAGGGTATTTCCCCTGTGCTGTCTCTCCGGAAAGCATAACTGCATCTGTTCCGTCGTATACCGCATTGGCAACGTCCGTCACTTCTGCTCTTGTCGGACGCGGATTACGCATCATAGAATCCAGCATCTGTGTTGCAGTAATAACAGTCTTAAAGTTGTCATTACATTTCTGGATGATCATTTTCTGGAGATGCGGCACTTCCTCTGCCGGAATCTCTACACCAAGATCTCCACGTGCCACCATGATACCATCAGCCGCACGGATGATCTCATCAATATTCTCAATGCCTTCTGCGTTCTCTACCTTTGCAATGATTGGAATATACGGAGCGCCGAGTTCTTTTAAGTATGCCTTGATCTCAAGTACACACTCTGCATTTCTTACAAATGATGCTGCGATAAAGTCAATATCCTGCTCTACACCGAAACGGATATCATCCTTATCTTTTTCTGTAATAGCCGGAAGACGAATGGCTACGTTCGGTACGTTAACACCTTTTTTTTCGCCAAGTTCTCCACCATTTACTACAGAACAGACAATCTCCGTCTCTGTCTTGCTCTCTACACGAAGTCCGATCAGGCCATCGTCGATCAGAATGGTACAGCCTTTATAAATATCCTGTACCAGCCCCTTATATGTGATAGATACTCTCTTATTATCTCCTACGATATCTTCTGTTGTCAGAGTGAAGGTTTCTCCTTCTTTTAAAGTAATCTTCTTTCCGTCTTTCAGGATTCCTGTACGAATTTCCGGTCCCTTTGTATCCAGAAGGATTGCAGTGTTTGTATGTTCCTCTTCACGAAGCTCTTTGAGCATATCCATTCTGAACTTCTGTTCTTCATGATCACCATGTGAGAAATTGAAACGTGCCACATTCATTCCATTCTGGATCAGCTTTCTCATCATTTCTCTGTCGTTGGTGTTTGGTCCCATTGTACAAACAATCTTGGTTTTTTTCATTGTTTCCTCCTCTTATTATTCAATTTGATTCTATGTTAGAACTCTACTTCACATGTTCGTGTGTGAAAAGATGGTCCTGGCAATATTCATAATTCCCGTTACACTTTGAACAATAACGGAACTCCAGTGTCGGATCGTCAAGTTCCGTACGACCGCACACTGCACATCTGTGCTTTGCACCGCCTGCATACTGATTCTGCGGACGGCTTATCTGCTTCTGGAATTTCTTTCTGCGGGCAGCCTGTTTCGGACTGTGTCCACGCAGATTCCGGTTGCAGAAAAAGAAAATAATAAAGTTCAAAAGGGATGCGATGATCACGATCCGTATGATCAGACCGCCCTGCACTGCGTCTACCGCAAGCAGAACCACATCCAGAATTGCAAGCCACTTCATCTTGATTGGGATAATGCCGTAAAGCAAAAGCTGATAATCCGGCATGATGGATGCACATGCAAGGAAAATGGACATATTGATATAGTAAGTACTGTAAAGGCTTCCAAATCCGGTAATGCCTCCGATCAGTCCATTCACAATAAAAGCTCCAATAACTGTAAATAATATTCCTGAGAAAATGTAAACATTGTAACGAAATGCCCCCCAGTAGCTTTCCAGCGTATTACCAAGGGAATAGTATAACAGCATCATAAAGATAACAAAAATAATATTGTCATTCGGTGGGATGATCACCCAGCTTAGAAGTCGCCACACCTGCCCTTTCAAAATCAGTGCCGGTTCCAGTGTAAAATAGGTAAGAAGCTGTGGCATCGTAAAACTCAAAAGATATCCGATTGCATAACCTGCAAGCAGATACATCGTAAGATTTCTAATTGCATAGCGCCCGAACCTGCGCTCCATTTTATCTAACCAGTTCTTCATTCAAAACCTCCTTCCACGTATGTTATTTTATCGTCTGCTTTTTACTTTGTCAATTCCATTCCACCTCTTTACTCTCTTTTCACATAATTTACATCTTTTGTTCACTTCCAGGCACTTTTTTCTACAATGCCATACATAACTTCTGTTTGTATTTTCGTTGGTTCTGTCGTATAATGTAAGATACTGTAGTTCTCTGCGAACTACATTTAATAGGTAATAACACAGACAAATTTTTTAATTGTAATAAGGAGTAGTTAAATCATGAATCAGACAGAATTACATACCCTGGGGATTGACATCGGTTCTACAACTGTTAAAATCGCAGTTCTGGACAGTAATAATGATGTTCTGTTTTCTGATTACGAGCGTCACTTCGCCAATATTCAGGAAACCCTTTCTGATCTGCTTGGTCGTGCTATCTACAAGCTCGGTCAGATCAAGGTATCTCCAATGATTACCGGATCAGGTGGTCTTACTCTGGCAAAGCATCTTGGCGTACCTTTTGTCCAGGAGGTTGTTGCCGTTTCCACCGCTCTTCAGGATTATGCACCACAGACCGATGTAGCGATCGAGCTGGGCGGCGAAGATGCCAAGATCATCTATTTTGAAAATGGAAATATTGAGCAGCGTATGAACGGAATCTGCGCCGGAGGTACCGGATCTTTCATCGACCAGATGGCGTCCCTTCTCCAGACAGATGCAACCGGTCTGAACGAATATGCCAAAAATTACAAAGCACTTTATACGATTGCAGCCCGCTGTGGCGTATTTGCCAAGACAGATATCCAGCCGCTGATCAATGACGGTGCTACCAAAGAAGACCTGTCTGCTTCTATTTTCCAGGCAGTCGTCAACCAGACCATCAGTGGTCTTGCCTGCGGAAAACCAATCCGCGGACATGTTGCTTTCCTCGGTGGACCGCTTCATTTCCTCTCTGAATTGAGAGAAGCGTTTATCCGTACTCTCAAGCTGGATGACGAACACATTATCGCACCAAAGTATTCCCATCTTTTTGCAGCCGTCGGCTCTGCGCTGAACTCTAAAAAGGATGTAGTCACCTCTCTTGGTGAGATGCAGAAAAAGCTGGATGCCCATATTGAAATGGACTTTGAAGTTGAGCGTATGCAGCCGCTCTTTTCCAGCGAAGCAGATTACAATGAATTTAAGAACCGCCATGCAAAGCATCAGGTGCCGGTTGGTGATCTTGCCAGCTACCGCGGTAATGCCTACCTTGGAATCGATGCCGGTTCTACCACCACGAAAGCCGCTCTGGTCGGAGAAGACGGTACTCTTTTGTACTCCTTCTACCATGGCAATGACGGTGATCCTCTTGGTACGACCATCGGTGCGATCAAGGATATTTACAGCCAGCTTCCGGAAGGCGTACAGATCGTTCACTCCTGCTCAACCGGTTACGGAGAAGCGCTCATTAAAGCCGCACTTCTTCTGGATGAAGGCGAAGTTGAAACCGTATCTCACTATTACGCCGCTTCTTTCTTCGAACCGGATGTAGACTGTATCCTCGATATCGGTGGTCAGGATATGAAATGTATCAAGATCAAGAATCAGACTGTAGACAGCGTACAGCTCAACGAAGCATGTTCTTCCGGATGCGGTTCCTTTATCGAGACTTTTGCCAAATCCCTGAACTACACCGTAGAGGATTTTGCACATGAAGCACTTTTTGCGAAACATCCGATTGACCTCGGTACCCGTTGTACCGTATTTATGAACTCAAAGGTAAAACAGGCGCAAAAAGAAGGTGCTGAAGTATCCGATATTTCAGCCGGACTTGCTTATTCGGTTATCAAAAATGCTCTTTTCAAGGTTATCAAGGTATCCGATGCATCTGAGCTTGGTAAAAAAATTGTTGTACAGGGTGGTACATTCTACAATGATGCCGTACTCAGAAGCTTTGAGACCATCGCCGGATGTCAGGCAATCCGTCCGGATATTGCAGGAATCATGGGTGCTTTTGGGGCTGCACTGATTGCAAGAGAACGCTATGGTTTCAAAGAATGTAAAAATACAACCATGCTTTCCATTGATGAAATCAATGAACTTACCTATACAACCTCAATGGCAAAATGTAACGGCTGTACCAACAACAAATTCAGTGGCGGACGTCGTTTTATTTCCGGAAACCGTTGTGAGCGCGGTCTTGGAAAAGAGAAAGCAAAGAGTGATGTGCCAAACCTTTTCGCTTATAAAAATGAACGTTATTTTGGTTACACGCCATTAGATCCATCCGAAGCAAAACGTGGAACGGTTGGTATTCCAAGAGTTCTCAACATGTATGAGAACTATCCGTTCTGGTTTACTTTCTTCACAAAACTGGGATATCATGTGTTACTCTCTCCTGCTTCTACACATAAGATTTATGAACTTGGTATTGAATCTATTCCGAGCGAATCCGAGTGTTATCCGGCAAAGCTGGCGCACGGACATGTACAGTGGCTGATCAACCAGGGTGCAGACTTTATCTTCTACCCTTGTATACCATACGAACGTGGTGAATTTGCCGATGCCGACAATCATTATAACTGCCCGATCGTCACCTCATACGCGGAGAACATCAAGAACAATATGGATCCGATCGTACACGGTGAAGTAGATTTCATGAATCCATTCCTCGCCCTCACAAGCGAAAAGACAATCACAGACGGACTGGTCCGTGAATTTACTTCTGCAAAGAATCTTCCAGCAGAAGAAATCAAAAATGCCGCTCATGCTGCATGGGAAGAACTTGCTGCATGCCGTCAGGACATCCGCAAAAAAGGTGAAGAAACACTCGCTTACATGGGAAAGACAGGAACCCGCGGCATTGTACTTGCCGGTCGTCCATACCATTACGATCCGGAGGTCAACCACGGTATCCCGGAGATGATCACCTCCTACGGACTTGCCGTTCTGACGGAAGATTCTATCTCCCATCTGAATCCGGTAGAACGTCCGCTGATTGTTATGGATCAGTGGATGTATCATTCCCGACTGTACGCAGCAGCCAATTTTGTAAAGACAAGAGATGATCTGGATCTGATCCAGCTGAACTCTTTCGGATGCGGTCTTGATGCCGTAACAACCGATGCTGTTGCAGATATTCTAACCGGTTCCGACAAGATTTATACCTCTCTTAAGATTGATGAGGTTAATAACCTGGGTGCTGCACGTATCCGTATCCGTTCTCTTCTCGCCGCCATCCGCGTCCGCGAGCAGAAGCATATGGAGCGCACCATTCGTCCGGCAAATATCGAAAAAATTCCTTTTACAAAGGAAATGAAGGAAACCTATACCATTTTGTGTCCACAGATGTCACCGATCCACTTTTCACTGATTGAGCCAGCCTTCCAGGAAGCAGGCTACAAACTGGAAGTACTGAAAAATGATAACAAGCATGCAGTTGACATGGGCCTTAAATATGTAAACAATGATGCCTGCTACCCGTCTCTGATGGTAGTCGGACAGATCATGGAGGCTATCCTTTCCGGCAAATATGACACCGACCACCTGGCTGTCATTATTTCGCAGACCGGTGGCGGATGCCGTGCTTCCAACTATATCGGATTTATCCGGCGTGCTCTTAAAAAAGCCGGTTACGGACATATCCCTGTTATTTCAATCAACTTAAGCGGGCTTGAAAGCAATCCTGGATTCAAGATCACCCTTCCACTTGTACTGAAAGGTGTGTATGGTCTGATATTTGGTGATCTCTTCATGCGCTGCCTGTACCGTGTCCGCCCATATGAAGCTGTTCCAGGCTCTGCCAATACCATGCATAAGAAATGGGAAAAGACAGTTATCGAATTTATCAAGAAAGGCTATCCAAGCAGACACGAGTTTAAGCGTCTCTGCCGCCAGATTGTAGAAGATTTTGATTCTCTTCCATTAAAAGATGTCAAAAAGCCACGTGTCGGAGTTGTCGGAGAAATCCTTGTTAAATTCCTTCCAGCTGCCAATAACTACCTGGTAGATCTTCTTGAACAGGAAGGTGCCGAAGCCGTGGTTCCGGATCTGACCGACTTCCTACTCTACTGCTTCTACAATACAAACTTTAAAGCAGAACATCTCGGCATGAAGAAATCAACCGCCCGCATGGGTAATCTCGGAATCAAAGCTCTGGAATGGTTCCGCAAGCCTGCCGTTGATGCATTAAAATCAAGTAAACGCTTCGATCCACCATCACATATTGAACACCTGGCTTCGATGGCAAAAGAAATTGTTTCTCTTGGAAACCAGACCGGTGAAGGATGGTTCCTTACCGGAGAAATGCTGGAGCTGATCCACAGCGGTGCACCAAACATTGTCTGCACACAGCCTTTCGCCTGTCTGCCAAACCACGTAGTCGGGAAAGGTGTTATTAAAGAACTGCGCCGCCGTCATCCGGAATCCAACATCGTTGCAATCGATTATGATCCGGGAGCAAGCGAAGTAAACCAGCTGAACCGCATCAAACTGATGCTTTCGACTGCGCAGAAGAAGATGTAAGACTTTTGGATATGTAAAAATAATAGGTTCTAATGGGACGACCAGAGGAATCCAAAATACTCCCCACGCATTCAGTTGCACTAACCATTCCGTTCAAGCCTCTTAGGGCGGGAATCGTGTTCAGCAAAGGCTTCCACGATTCCTGAGTCTTGAACTCCATAGTGCAAATTCATGTGTGGGGAGTATTTTGGATTCCTCTGGTCTGTATATTGGTAACTTTTTTTACATATGCAAAAGTTTTTTGGATGGTGAGAACTAGGGTTTAGGGAATTGCAGTCGGAAGGGAAGATTAGTGTAATATCTTTCTTTACAGTTTTTTCTCTCCGAATTCGGCACCGTCATTTTCACCAGTACAGTTAAACGGTCGATTTTACAAAAGAAAGTCCTGCAATTCACTTTTGTGCAATGGAGATGAGACTCAGAAATCATGGAAGCCTTTGCTGAACATGATTTCCGCTCTAAGAGGCTCATCGGAATGGTTTGCACAATGGAATTGGAGGACTTTCTTTTGTAAAATCGACCACACAACCTTTATTAAAAAAACAGTGGACTCCTTTTCGGGAAAATCCACTGTTTCTCACATATATTAAGCTTCTTCGACTTCTACTTTTTCGCCAAGAATTTTATCAATACTTACCAGTTTTACGCTGAGTACGAATACCTGTGCTGCAACTTCCAGTTCTTCTGGTGTCGGGAAGGACGGTGCAATTCGGATATTGCTGTCTTTTGGATCCTTTCCGTATGGGAAGGTTGCTCCCGCTTTTGTCAAGATCAGTCCGGCTTCTTTTGCTTTTGCTACGATTGCTTTTGCACATCCATCCAACGCATCGAAGGAAATGAAGTATCCTCCTCGCGGTGCCATCCAGGAACCAATCTCAAGTCCGCCAAGCTCACTTTCCAGTACACTTAATACGGTGTCAAATTTCGGTCTTAAGATATCTGCATGTTTCTTCATATGCTGAACCATTCCATGGATATCACCGAAGAAACGCGCATGTCTGAGCTGGTTTAATTTATCATGACCGATGGTCTGTACGGACATCATCTTGCGGATTTCCGCAAGGTTTTCATCGGATGCTGCAATTGCTGCAATACCAGAACCCGGGAAGCTGATCTTGGAAGTAGAACCGAATTTGTAAACCATGTTCGGATGTCCTTCTTTTTTACATTCCATCAAAATCTCGATCAGATAATCCTGTTTATCCTCATACAAATGATGGATTCCATATGCATTATCCCAGAAAATACGGAAATCTTCTGCCGCTGGATTTAATTTCGCAAAACGGTGTACGGTTTCATCAGAATAAGTGATTCCCTGTGGGTTAGAATATTTCGGTACACACCAGATACCTTTTACAGCCGGATCATTCTCCACATACTGCTCTACCAGATCCATATCCGGTCCATCCGACGTCATTGGAATATTGATCATCTCAATTCCAAAATGTTCAGTGATTGCAAAATGTCTGTCATATCCAGGTACCGGGCAGAGGAATTTTACCTTGTCAAGCTTTGCCCAAGGGGTGCTTCCCATGATACCATGTGTCATCGCTCTTGCAACAGTATCATACATTACGTTCAGGCTGGAGTTACCAAAGATGATAATATTGTCCTTCGGTACTTCCATCATATCAGAAAGAAGCTGTTTTGCTTCTTTGATTCCATCGATCACTCCATAGTTACGGCAATCTACTCCTTCTTCGCAGACAAGATCTGATGTGCTCTTAAGTACATCCATCATCCCCATAGAAAGATCAAGCTGTGCTTTGGACGGTTTACCTCTGGACATATCCAGTTTCAGACCTTTTCCTTTAACATCTTCAAATTCTTTTTCCAGTCTGCTCTTTAATTCAAGCAGTTCTTCTCTACTCATATCTCTATATGCAGTCATCTTGAAAACCTCCCATAATCATCAACTAATCATTGTGTGTTTCCTGCCGTACTTTATACTTCCGAAATCTGCCATCTGCAGTTTCTTTCAGCTGTTTTGACAACATCAAAACTCACTACAAGTAGTAAGTATATAGGAAAAATGATTTTTCGTCAACCAATTCTTGCATATAAATATGATATATCGTGATTTTTGTTGATTTAAATGTGATTTTTTGAATTTTTGTTTTTCATTTCATGCATTTTTCCATTTCAACGCTTTTCAAAAAGAGTAGATCAGATTTATATGCAGTATGTTTTGCTCTTCTGACAACAAAACACCCGGAACCATTTTCATGATTCCGGGCAAATATATTTACTATTTTACTAATAATGATTTTCCAGTCATATCTGCTGGCTGCTGCATTCCCATCAGCTCGATCAGCGTCGGAGCGATGTCTGCAAGGCATCCGCCTTCACGAAGCTTATATGCAGGATCTGCATTTACAAGAATGAACGGAACCGGGTTCGTTGTATGAGCGGTAAATGGTTCTCCTGTCTCTTCATCGATCAGCTGTTCTGCATTTCCGTGGTCAGCGCAGATAAACATCTGTCCACCAACTTCTTTCACTGCATCAACTGCTTTTCCTACACATTCATCAACAGCTTCAATTGCTTTGATCACTGCTGCTTCTACACCGGTATGACCAACCATATCCGGGTTTGCAAAGTTAATTACGATCACATCGTACTTATCAGCTTTGATTGCGTCTACAAGCTTGTCACATACTTCATATGCACTCATCTCCGGCTTCAGATCGTAAGTTGCAACCTTAGGCGATTTGACAAGGATTCTGTCCTCTCCCTTGTTCGGTTCTTCTACTCCACCATTAAAGAAGAAGGTAACATGTGCATATTTCTCTGTCTCGGCGATTCTTGCCTGTGTCATATTGTTTGCTGCAAGAAATTCGCCAAATGTATTCGTGATGCCTTCTTTTACAAATGCAACCATTTTATTTGGAATTGTCTCATCATACTCTGTAAAACATACATAAGTAGTCTTGATACGTTCTCCTCTGTCAAATCCGTCAAAATCATCCGCACAGAATGTTCTGGTGATTTCTCTTGCTCGATCCGGGCGGAAATTAAAGAAGATCACAGAATCTCCGTCTTTTACAGTTGCAACCGGTGTACCGTTTTTTGTCACTACAAATGGTACTACGAATTCGTCAGTTACTTCTTTGTCGTAAGAAGCCTGGATTCCTTCTGTTGCTGATGCTGCTGTGTCACCTTCGCCGCGTGTAAGTGCTGCGTATGCTTTTTCTACACGGTCCCAACGGTTGTCACGGTCCATTGCATAGTAACGTCCGGAAACACTTGCAACTTCACCTACACCGATTTCTTTCATCTTTGCTTCTAACTGTTCAACATATTCTTTCCCAGATGCCGGAGGTGTATCACGTCCGTCAAGGAAGCAGTGAACATATACTTTGTCCAGCCCCTGTCTCTTTGCAAGTTCCAAAATTCCATAAATATGTGTAATGTGACTGTGTACACCACCATCAGATACCAGTCCCATCAGATGAAGAGCTGTACCGTTCTTCTTTGCATTTTCACAGGCTGCAAGAAGTGCCTTATTTTCAAAGAAATCGCCATCATCGATTGCTTTTGTGATCTTGGTGAGCTCCTGGTAAATGATACGTCCTGCGCCCATATTCATATGACCTACTTCCGAGTTACCCATCTGACCGTCCGGAAGTCCTACAGCAAGTCCGCTTGCATTTCCTTTTACAAACGGATATTCAGCCATTAATTTATCCATAACCGGTGTGTTTGCCTCTGCAATACCGTTGCCTTTCTTTTCATCTCTCAGACCGTAACCGTCTAAGATCATCAAAACTGTTGGTTTTTTACTCATCGTCTTACACTCCTTCATTTTGTCTTAAAGCGTTTGATTTCTCTTTCAGTTAAATATTGTACATGATTTTATATATGCTTGCAAGCACTTGTTAAAACTTTGACAGTCGAAAAACGCAGGCATTTCTGCCTGCGCCTTGGTATAATTGACTATTTCCAGTTTACAATCTTACCAAAATCCGGTTTTAAAGAAGCACCACCTACAAGTCCACCATCGATATCCGGCTGAGCGAATAATTCCGGTGCTGTAGCTGCATTTACAGATCCGCCGTACTGAATACGGATTGCTTCTGCTGTAGCTTCATCATAAACTTCAGCGATACATTCACGGATAGCTTTGCAAACCTCCTGAGCCTGCTCTGTTGTAGCTGTCTTACCGGTTCCGATTGCCCAGATTGGCTCATAAGCGATAACTGCTGTCTTAGCCTGATCTGCTGTTACATTCTGGAATCCAACTTTAACCTGCTGACGGATGAAGTCCATTGTCACACCCTGTTCACGCTGTTCAAGAGTTTCTCCACAGCACATGATCGGTGTAAGTCCGTGTTCAAATGCTTTCAGCATCTTTTTGTTCACAGTCTCGTTTGTCTCTGCGAAGTATTCTCTTCTTTCAGAGTGTCCGAGAACAACATATTTAACACCAGCATCTGTAAGCATGTTCGGAGAGATTTCTCCTGTGTATGCACCTTTTTCTTCAAAGTACATATTCTCTGCTCCAACCTGGATGTTGCTTCCTTTTGCTGCTTCTACAACCGGAATGATATCGATTGCCGGTACGCAGAATACCACGTCAGCCTCTTCTGTCACAACCAGAGATTTGAGTGTATTCACAAGCTCTACTGCCTCTGAAGGTGTCATATTCATTTTCCAGTTACCTGCAATAATTTTCTTTCTTGCCATTGCAATAATCTCCCTTATTTTATCTTAATTACAGACGCTGCTTATTTATCGTTAGCAGCTGCTACACCTGGCAGTTCCTTACCTTCAAGGAATTCAAGGGAAGCTCCGCCACCCGTAGAGATGTGAGTCATCTTGTCGCCGTATCCGAGCTGGTTAACTGCTGCTGCCGAATCACCACCACCGATGATTGTTACTGCATCTGTCTCAGCAAGTGCTTTTGCGACTTCTTCTGTTCCTTTTGCAAAGTTCGGCATCTCGAATGCACCCATAGGTCCGTTCCATACAACTGTCTTTGCATCTTTTACAGCGTCAGCATAGATCTTGATTGTCTCTGGTCCGATGTCAAGTCCTTCCCATCCTTCCGGAATTTCGCCAGCTTTAACAACTTTGATATTTGCATCATTTGAAAAATCATCTGCAATTACGTTGTCTACCGGAAGAAGGAGTTTTACGCCTTTGTCTTTAGCTTTCTGAATCATGTTCAGTGCATATTCACAGTAATCTTCTTCAAGAAGAGATTTTCCAACGGTTCCGCCCTGTGCTTTGCTGAATGTATAAGACATACCTCCACCAATGATCAGAGTGTCTACTTTATCGATCAGGTTTTCGATTACAGAAATCTTGCTTGAAACTTTAGCTCCACCAAGGATTGCAACGAACGGTCTTTCCGGATTGTTTACTGCATTTCCAAGGAAATCGATTTCTTTCTGCATAAGATATCCTACAACTGCTGTATCAACATATTTGGTAACACCAACGTTAGAGCAGTGTGCACGATGAGCTGTTCCGAATGCATCGTTTACGAATACATCACAAAGAGAAGCGAGTTCCTTAGAGAATTCATCTCCGTTCTTTGTTTCTTCTGCTCTGTAACGTGTATTTTCAAGAAGGATTACCTCTCCATCTTTCATAGCTTCAACTGCTGCTTTTGCATTTGGTCCTACTACTTCAGGATCTGCTGCGAATTTTACTTCCTGTCCGAGAAGTTCTGAAAGTCTTACTGCAACCGGTGCAAGAGAAAGCTCCGGTTTCGGTTCTCCCTTCGGTTTACCAAGATGTGAGCAGAGGATTACTTTTCCTCCGTCAGCGATCAGTTTCTTGATTGTAGGAAGTGCTGCAACAAGACGGTTCTCGTCTGTGATCTTTCCATCGATCAGCGGTACGTTAAAATCGCATCTTACAAGGACTTTTTTCCCTTTTACATTGATATCATCTACAGATTTTTTGTTAAGCATAATCCTGCCTCCTGTTTACATTTCGTTTAAATGGAATGTGCCGGGCACATTTCCGTGCTGAGCGCATTTGCTTGCGACAATCTGCGTTTTCACACGAATACACATCTTGGGCACATAGTGCCTTTTATTTAGCAGGAAGCTCCATCAGAATTTCCTGTTAAATAAAAGAGCCCGGTCCATGTAGACCGGACCCTTGCTTGAGTCTAACTCTGGAATATTCCAGTAAGAATCAATTCAGCCTGTCCAAACAAACGTTACGGATTAAAGTAATGTTCCGAAGTGTTTGATTGTTCTTACCATCTGGCTTGTGTAAGAGTTTTCATTGTCATACCAAGAAACAACCTGTACTTCTGTTGTTCCGTTGTCAAGCGGAAGTACCATTGTCTGAGTAGAATCGAAGAGAGAACCAAATCTCATTCCTACGATATCGCTAGAAACGATCTGATCTTCGTTGTATCCGAATGATTCGTTAGAAGCTGCTTTCATAGCTGCGTTGATCTGTTCTACAGTAACTTCACCTTCAACTACTGCTGTAAGGATTGTTGTAGATCCTGTAGGGGTTGGTACACGCTGTGCAGATCCGATAAGTTTTCCGTTAAGTTCCGGAATAACAAGTCCGATTGCTTTAGCTGCTCCTGTGCTGTTAGGAACGATGTTTACTGCTGCTGCACGAGATCTTCTCAGATCACCTTTTCTCTGTGGTCCGTCAAGAGTCATCTGATCACCTGTGTAAGCATGGATTGTGCACATGATACCAGATTTGATCGGTACAAGATCATTAAGAGCCTTAGCCATTGGTGCAAGACAGTTTGTTGTACAAGAAGCTGCAGAAATGATTGCGTCATCTTTTGTAAGCTGTGTATGGTTTACATTGTAAACGATTGTAGGAAGGTCATTTCCTGCCGGTGCAGAAATGATAACGTGTTTAGCACCTGCATCGATATGTGCCTGAGCTTTTGCTTTAGATGTGTAGAATCCTGTACATTCAAGAACTACATCTACTCCGATTTCTCCCCATGGAAGTTCAGCTGCATTAGCTTTAGCGTAGATTTTGATTTCTTTTCCGTCTACTGTGATGGAGTCTTCTCCAGCAGATACTTTATCAGCTAATTCATATTTTCCCTGTGTTGAATCATATTTTAATAAGTGAGCCAGCATCTTAGGAGATGTAAGGTCGTTGATTGCTACGATCTCAAATCCCTCTGCTCCAAACATCTGTCTGAATGCAAGACGTCCAATACGTCCAAATCCATTGATTGCTACTTTTACTGCCATGATTTAGTCCTCCTAAAGATAAATTGTATTACTGTATATAACAGTTACATTTTTCTTGATAAATCTTATCATTGTTTAAGATTTATCAACTGTAATTTATTGTACTAAATTCAGAACAAAAATTCAATCCCCTTTTTTCACTTTATTTTTCTGAAAACCGGGGCCCTTTTTATGAATTCTGCATAATATTTAAAACCACATGCTTCGAGAATATTGTCAACTATGTTAAAATCATACCCTACATGCTCTGGTTTATGTGCATCTGCGCCGACGGTGATGATCTCTCCCCCCAGCTTTTTGTATCTTTTTAACACATCCGGATGCGGGTGTGCAAAAGGAAGGCCATACTTCAGTCCTGCCGTATTGACTTCCAGTCCTTTTCCGTGTTCAATAAGATACCGCAGGATTTCATCTATTTCATCCGCAAATCTGCCGTAAGAATATTCCTGTTCCCGATGTTTTCCATAACGTACCACATAATCCAGATGTCCGAGCACATCAAAATCCGCCACAGCCCTGATATCGGCTATTGTCTCCCGAAGTGCCATCCGGTAGGCCTCTTCATCCGAAATCCCCTCAAAGAACTCAGGATAATACGGATCCTTCCCACCAACCACATGCATGGATCCGATCACAAAATCATACGGATTTGCCGCGGTAAATGCTTTTGCTTTCTTCGCAAGGTGTGGCTGAAGTCCAAACTCCACACCGATCCGGATATCCAGCTTCTCTTTATACTTTTCCTTCAGTGCTCCAAGCTCTTTAAAATAGGTTTCCGGATCAAACACAAATTCAATATCATCACAAAAATAATCAATATCTTCATGATCCGTAAAACAGATTGCTTCCAGTCCTTTATCGATTGCTGCAAGGACCATCTCTTCCGGTTTTGCCTCTGAATCTCCGGAAAAATAAGTGTGCATATGGCAGTCCGCTCTCATATTTTGCCCTCCTTGTCATTCTTCATGTGTAAATCCACCCGGCTTTCCCGCAAATCATTTGTTGGATTGCAGTACGGTCCCAATATACCAAAAAACGGAACAATTCTGAGCTATCCCAGAATTGTTCCGCCTCCAAGTACATAATCTCCATCATACAGTACCAATGCCTGCCCCGGTGTAACCGCTCTCTGCGGTGTCTCAAAGATGCACTCTATCTCATCTTCTCCCGTTTTGCGGACTGTGCACCAGTCCCCTTTATGATTGTATCTGATTTTGGCAAATACGCGCATCTCACCTTCCAGATCCTCTACTGTCATAAAGTTCAGCTTATTTGCACGGACCCGCGTCGTCATCAGATCTTCATTCGTCCCTATCACAACTTCATTCGTATCCGGACGGATCTCAAGCACGAATGCCGGATACCCAAGAGAAAGTCCAAGTCCTTTTCTCTGTCCGATCGTATAGTGGATGATTCCTTTATGCCGTCCCAGGATCTTTCCATCCGGTGTTACAAAATTACCTTCCGGGATTTTCTGGTCACTTTCTTCTTCAATAAAAGATGCATAATCGTCATCGGATACAAAACAGATATCCTGACTGTCCGGTTTGTTCGCAATCTGCAATCCGATCTCTTTTGCGATCTCGCGGATCTGGTCTTTTTCGTATTCACCGACAGGCATCAGCGTTCTTCTCAGCTGATCCTGGGTAAGATTATAAAGCGCATAGGTCTGGTCTTTTGACCAGGTTGCCGAATGCCGGATCGCATAGCGTCCGTTCGGCAACTGTTCTACTCTCGCATAGTGACCTGTTGCAATATAGTCTGCTCCGATCTCCATGCTCCGTGTAAGAAGAGATTCCCATTTTACATAACGGTTACACGCAATGCACGGATTTGGTGTCCGGCCATGCAAATATTCATCCACAAAATAATCGATTACCTTCTCCTGAAAATCCTTCTTGAAATTCATCACATAATACGGAATGCCGATCTGTGCCGCAACTTTTCTGGCATCATCTACCGCGCTGAGTCCACAGCATCCGCCGTTTTCTTCCTGTATTTTCGATTCTTCGTCCTGCCAGATCTGCATCGTCACACCGATCACATCATATCCCTGTTCTTTTAGAAGATATGCCGCTACCGATGAGTCGACACCACCTGACATTCCGACTACCACTTTCTTTTTTGCCATTCTCTTTTCTCCTGCAGAAAATTCTAATACTCTTCCTCTTCTGCTTCTTCACCTTCACTGATATCGTTCTTCGGCTTCTGGAGTCCTTCGATCTTGATCCCGTGCTTCTCTGCATAATCCCACAGCGCTGCATGGATTGCCTCCTCTGCCAGTAAAGAACAGTGTACCTTAACCGGCGGCAGTCCGTCAAGCGCTTCCATAACGGCTTTGTTTGTTACCTGCATTGCTTCTGAAATATGTTTTCCCTTTACAAGTTCTGTCGCCATACTGCTTGTTGCAACAGCCGCGCCACATCCGAATGTCTTAAATTTTACATCATTAATAATTCCGTTATCATCAATATCAAGGTAGATTCTCATGATATCACCACATTTGGCGTTACCAACAGTACCCACTCCGCTTGCGTTCTCGATTTCTCCCATATTACGTGGATGCTGAAAATGATCCATTACTTTCTCTGTATACATTGTAAATTCCTCCTAAAGCTGTATTTTCTATCGTATTATTTATTCTGTTTTTTTGCAAAATCTTCATAAAGCGGTGACATTCCGCGTAAATCGCTTACGATTGTCTTAAGCTGATCTACTACATAATCAATGTCTTCTTTTGTGATCTCTTCATTCAGAGTCAGGCGCAGAGATCCATGCGCAATCTCGTGCGGCAGTCCGATTGCAAGAAGTACATGGGATGGATCAAGAGATCCGGATGTACATGCAGATCCACTGGATCCACAAATTCCTGCCATATCAAGACGGATCAGCATAGATTCGCCCTCAATGAAACGGAAGCAGAAGTTTGCGTTATTTGGCAGACGGTCTGTCGGATGTCCGTTCAGCTTGGTGTACGGGATTTCTTCCATCACACGTTTGATCAGATAATCTCTCATCTCGCGCTCTTTTGCTGTACGTTCTTCCATCGTAGCGATAGCACGTTTTGTTGCTGTACCGATTCCAACAATACCCGGAACATTTTCTGTACCTGCACGACGTTTTCTTTCCTGTGCCCCACCATGAACAAAGGAACGGATCTTCACGCCTTTTCTGATATAGAGGAATCCGATTCCTTTTGGTCCGTTCAGCTTGTGTCCGCTGGCACTTAACATATCAATATGACATTCATCTACATTGATCGGGACCTGTCCGAAAGCCTGTACGGCGTCTGTGTGGAACAGGATACCATGTTTGTGGGCGATCTCACCGATCTCTTTGATCGGTTCAATTGTTCCGATCTCGTTGTTTGCATACATTACAGAGATCAGGATGGTATCCGGGCGGATTGCTGCTTCCACATCTGCCGGATTTACTTTTCCGTATTCATCCACATCAAGATAAGTCACTTCAAACCCACGTTCTTCCAAATAAGCTGCTGTATGCAGGATCGCATGATGTTCGATCTTGGTTGTGATAATATGTTTTCCTTTATTCTGATAAGCCTCAGCGGTTGCTTTGAGTGCCCAGTTGTCAGACTCTGATCCGCCGGCTGTAAAATAAATTTCGTTGCTCTTTGCACCGAGTGCGTTTGCGATTCTTTCTCTCTGTTCTGCCACAACATCTTTGTTATGGGATGCGAAGCTGTAGATCGCAGAAGGATTGCCATACTGCTCTGTAAAATATGGCAGCATTGCTTCCAGAACTTCTGGTGCAGTTTTTGTTGTTGCTGCGTTATCCAAATAAATTAATTTACTCATCTTTTTGTCCTTCTTTCTTTACTTCTTTATTCATTTCCACAAGGGTATTTATCATAATACTGTCTACCGTCTGTGCCATGCTTTCATTGACTTTCTTCCAGACATATTTCGTGATACAGCTTCCCTGGATCTCGCAACTGTCTTCCGAATGAAGTGCTGCACAAGTCGCAGGTTCCAAGTCTCCTTCAAGTGCTCTGAGTACATCACCAACAGAAACTTCCGCCGCATCCTTTGCCAGCCGATATCCTCCTCCCGCTCCACGGATACTCTTGACGAGACCTGCCTTTTTCAGCTTCGCCATGAGCTGTTCCAGATATCGTTCCGATATCTCCTGCCTGGCTGATATACTGCTGATGGAAACCGGTTCTTCTGCGCCATAACACGCAAGATCGATAAAGGCGCGTAAACCATAACGACCCTTCGTTGAGATCTTCAATCCATCACCTTCTCTTTATTTTTTATATCCCACTGTTTTACTAGGATTTCTTGCAAATTGAGAATATCACCTCTGTTATGTTCTGTCAAGGCTCTTTCTTGCATATATTTTAAAACAAAAATGCCTTTGGAGCTGCTATGTCACAAAAACATTTTCTCCTGAAAGGAACTTTTATCCTTACTGTAGTCGGCATTCTCACCCGTGTAATGGGATTTTTTTACCGTATTTTTCTCAGCAGATCTTTCCCTGCAGAAGAAATCGGTCTGTATCAACTGATTTTCCCTGTCTACACACTTGCTTATGCTGCAACTTCAGCAGGGATCGAGACGGCTCTGGCGCGCCTGGTTGCCGCCTCTTCTGCAAAAAAGCAGTCTGCAAAAGCTTATTCTTACCTGAAAGCAGCACTGCTTTGTTCTCTTTTCCTTTCCATCTGCTGTCTTTTTCTGTTGCAGAAAAATGCTGTTTTCCTCACCACAGTCATACTTGGTAATCCCCGATGCGCCTCTCTCATCTTCCTGATAGCATATGCACTTCCATTTGCAGCTCTGCACAGTTGCAGCTGTGGTTACTTTCTGGGGCTCAAGCAGATCCGGCTTCCTGCCCTCTCCCAATTATTTGAACAGCTGGTCCGGATCTTTTTTGTTATCCTCCTCTATACAGCCGATGTTCATACCGCTTTTACACCATCTGTCGCAATTGCTGTCCTCGGAATTGTCGGTGGTGAAATTGCAACCGCTTTTCTTTGCATCCATAAGCTCAGAACTGCCGGGCAACCTTTCTCCCCACACCGGGAGCCGGCTCTTTCTGCTGTTCCTCCCCTGCTTTTTTCTGCCCTTCCACTGACCGCAAGCAGAGTCCTTCTGAATCTTTTTCAGAGTCTAGAAGCAATTTCTATTCCTCTTGCCCTGCAAAAGTATGGAATGAGTATCTCCGCTTCTCTTAGCACCTACGGAATTCTGACCGGAATTGCCCTTCCCTGCATTTTATTTCCATCTGCCCTCACCAATTCCATCTCCACAATGCTCCTCCCCGAAGTTGCCAGTATGCCGGATGCTCAGAAAAAGCATGCTCTTCCGCAGCTTTTACGGAAAGTTATTTTTTTCTGCCTGTTTCTTGGTTTTGCCTGCCTGCTATTTTTCTTTACCGCATCCGGCTTTATCAGCAGACGGATCTTTCATACACCAGAAGCCGGAAATTATATCTTAACACTAGCATTTATCTGTCCTTTTCTCTATAGTAACACCGCACTGATCAGTGTGTTAAATGGTCTGGATCTTGCCGGAAAAACTTTTCTGATCAATCTGTTCACCCTGGCAGTACGAATCTGTAGTGTTCTGTTTCTGATTCCGCAGTTCGGGATTCTTGGCTATCTGTGGGCATTGCTTGCAAGCCAGCTTCTTACATTTGGCTGCTGCATGTTTCTCCTGATAAAACAAGGGCGATAAAAAACGGCAGAAAGTCCTCTTTACCGAATTGTTCAGTAAGAGGGCTTTCTGCCATTTTCTATCACCTGACGCTAAAATGTGGCTGAACACATTCCTGCTATGTAAGAACCTTCACAAACCAACGGACAATCCCAGGGTTTAAATACACCTCAGACAAAATTCCCGCCACGATCATCATAACAGTAAATCCTGTTTTTGTTCCATTCCATTCACTTTGCGGATAGCGATAATAATACCGGATCAATAGAAGATATGCCGGTACATAAAAAATATATTGCGGGAAAATACCGGCAATACACAGCAGCATTCCGCAAAGGCCCATCCTTAAAACTGCCGCCACAGACAGTATCCCTGCTGCAAAGCCTGTCCAAAGGAGGATTCCGGCTGCTGTCAGTCTGCGAAATCCCAGATTTGCCACACAGACCGCTAACGCCAAAGGCATCACTCTCCATCTGAGCAGGTACCACAGGTAATCTTCATTTATGATTTTCACCTGTGTATACTGATTTAGAAAATATTCATGGAAAATTCCAGTCATCGTAACATAATTTTTCGCAATAAAATTAGCATATAAGATCCCCGTTCCAAAACCGATCAGATATAGCATGGGCAGCTGATATTTCTTCCGATAAACTTCCACATTCCGGCCTCCAATAATTTCACATAGTTCATTATATGACCGGAGTTGTCAATTATGCGTTCACTTTATCTGTTATACTTTGCATCATAGGCAAGGATAGCGGCTACAGTCTTGGAATCTTCAATCTTTCCTTCAAAGATCATCTGCTTCAATTCTTCAACCGTATGTGCCTCTACATTCACAAATTCATTCTCATCCAGATGCTGATGGGTACGGATCAGGTTTCGTGCCACATAAACTTCGATTTTTTCGTTGCAAAGTGCTACAGTTGTTCGAAGCGTGATCAGCCATTCCAGATCATCACTGTGATATCCGGTCTCTTCTTCCAATTCTCTTGCCGAACAGTCTCGTCCCGGTTCATCTGCTTGGTCCAGCCCTCCTGCCGG
>OCHC01000763.1_pt1 | contig 30894 bp, 25 predicted proteins | sample 1538641 | NCBI WGS metagenome assembly OCHC01 (sample SAMN04571714, study PRJEB22368) | human gut metagenome | biome: human gut; material: stool | host: Homo sapiens | place: Luxembourg | collected 2012-08-17
ATACCCCCATATAGGACTTTTATATTTCATTGTCCTATATGAGGGTAGCATATCACTTATTGACCAATGGGGGATAAAAATAATTATAAATTTTCTAATGTATTATTTTTTTATCTTTTATTAAGCTCTTTTCTTTCATATTTTTTATTCCATAATTCTAACAAACCTAAACATGTTCTTTCCTTCTGTATTCTACTCTACTTTAGAAAACATTACTTAATACACAATCTATTTTACTTTACCTGTATTTTTTTGTTAGTAAGTATGTTTATATTTTAATAGTACCTATAAAAAATCTTTAACTTGAAATACCAATCTTTCTTCCTGTTTTATCAGTTTTTTAGCTATATCCTTTGTCTTTTCGTCTGCCGCCTTATACTCATTAAGATATTTATTGAGAGACTTCACTCCCATATTGCCACCGTCTGTCATAAGCCCCGCAATCGTTGAATCTGATTCGTTCATCATAAGTTTTGTATTTGTCTTTATCCATGACATACTTTTTGCAATAGAATTTGGCTCTTTTCCATTATCATGAAATTCATCCAGCATTTCCTGTATTTGTGCCTGTAACCCTAAATGGTCATCTCTGCATTTTGTCAATACATCATGCAGCCTGCTGTCATCCACATATTTAAGCACCTCATTTATAGATTCTATTCCCATTTTTATACCTGCATCACATTCACGTAAAAGTTTTATTGTATCGGATTCTATCATTTCTCTGCCCTCACATTTATTATAATTATTTTTTTAATTATTCCCTGGTACAATAAATTTTATTCATAAACATTCAACATCACAATTTTACATGCTCAAATTTCTTCCATATATTGAATAAATAAAAAGAAAGACCGCTATATAAATCCTTACATAACGGCCTTTCTAACACTGTTCTTCTGTATTCAATTTTTTCTCCTTTTCGATAAATGATTGAATTCATTATGTTCCAACCTAATCGACTTTTGTTACTTAATGTAACTTTTTTGCTGTATATAACAGCTTAACTTTTTTATTCCCTGCCTCGTAATAAATACTTAGAAAGTTACTACTTTTTGTAAATGGTGATAATACTAAGTTTCAGTATGCTTGGATTCTTCACATTCCTTACATCTTCAAAAAGTATGATTACTATTTTCTCTCAATCTATGTATTATATGTGATTCATATTCCATATATACGTCTTGTATATCTCAAGAAATATATCAGCTTAATATCATAAACTTTCAAGTTGTATTAATCATAGATTCTTTTCTTATATGTTTCTTTACACAAATAAGAAAACCTTATGTATTAACTGTGTGGTAAATGTTCAATATGAAATGCCAGCTTATGTAACCTTTAACTTGTTCATCATCTCTATCATTATGATGTTAATTATTCAATATGTTGTAAAGGTCTTTCTTGCGGGGAACTGCTATGCATTACCACTTTCATATTGAGGATTAGATTCTTTTGTTTCCAACGGAATCAACCTCCTTTTAACAACTGTGACACTTTGTATTGTGTTTTATGTTGTTTCCTTTTTGTAATTGTATAGTAACACCCATCTGTGTATTTGTCAACACTTTTTTGAAATATTTTTGATATTTTTTTATTTTTCATCTTGTTACACACTTTTATTTTTTAATTGTGTTTAAATTGTATTATTTTCAGACTATTTTAAAATTGTAAAATTATGCTCATCACAACATAAATGCCCCTTTCCGTGCATTAAGTGATTTCGTTGCCTCACTTGCCTGCCCGAAAAGGAGCATATTGTTTTTATTCATCAGAGCTGATTACGCAAATAATTTTTTCGTATAATTATTGATTACTCTTCGTCTTTTCTGCGTTTTTTGCCTGTAAGTGCTAAGCCTGCACCAAGTGATGCTATAGCTGCACTTAATGCATACCATAATGAGAAGCCTCTTTCACCTGTTGCAACAGATTCTTCTGTCCTAGACTGTTCATTATCAGATTCATCATTATTATTATCTTCTGTTGTTCCCTGGCTGTTTCCGCCGTTTCCGTTTGAATCACCTGTTCCCGGTGTCGGTGTTGGTGTTGGAGCCGGAGTTGGGTCCGGTGTCGGTGTTGGAGCCGGTGTCGGTGTTGGGCCTGGTGTTGGGCCTGGTGTTGGACCTGGTGTTGGGTCTGGTGTTGCTGCCTCAAGATTTGCAATCGCTGTGGTGATATCTGCTGCAAGCTTATCTGCATCTGCCTGAGTTGCATTTTCTCTGTCAAGTGCTTTTGCTGCTAAAAGTGCAGCCTTAACCGCTCTGAAATCTTTATAATCAGCTTCCCTGAGTGCTTCCGCACGGCTTATAGCCACATCAAGCTTTTTGAAATCTACCTGTTCAACTACATTTTCAGCTATATAATTCTTAGACAAATCAGCATATGTTGCAAGTGCATCCCATGCTGTGGCAAATGCTGCACCCGCACCTGACTCTCTTGCAAATACTCCGTTTACCGTAAGAGCTTCACCCTGTGCTTTGCTCAACTGTCTTCTGTCTGTATTTACTGCAAATCCCGGACCATATGACTGATATTCATAGAACTGTGCTGCTTTGTATGAATTATCACCCATGTCTGTATATCCTGCTGTTTTTATATGACTGTCCATAAAGCAGTTTACATATGTAACGCAGGCGTTTGATCTCCATGGTCTTCCAAGTGCCACCCTATTGTCGGCAACAGACGAATTCTTTTTTAATAACCTTGAATTAATAAATACATATCCTGTTAAACGTGTACTTTCCGTACTTGCTGCCGTTACATAACCGTCTCCGTTTGCAACTATATCACAATCATCAAATACAGCCTGTGCACTTCCGAATATCCAGTCTACATTTCCTTCAATATAACAATTTCTGAAATACTGACGGTTGCCGCCATCTGCCTGCAATGTATCCTGCCATCCTGTAAGTCTTACATTGTTAAATATAAGCTTATCTGCTCTTGTAAGCATTGCAACAGCCATTTTTCCCTCGATTGTTTCATTCGGATAATCAAATGTATTGGCAACTGTTATATTTTCAAGACTTACATTATTTGCTGTATTTTCAATAGTAAGAGAAGCACTTCCTGATGTTCCGTATGTCTTTCCGGTATCAGGATTTACCGTTCCTGCCGCAACATTATATTCAAGCACTGTCTTCTCGCTGTCTTCACCAATTATAGTAATATACGGAGTAGTAACAGTTATCTTTTCATGGTAATTACCATTCTTTACAAAAATAACAACATTTTCTTTGTTATCCGCAGGTACTGACGCAACCGCTTCAGCTATTGTAGCATATACAGGTTTTGTCTGTCCGTCATCAGCCTGTGCAGATGCTTTTGCTGCTGCATTGGCATCAACAAGAATGTCATAATCAGTAAGTTTTACAAAATTAAAGTTCTTATATGTCTTAACGCCTGATTCGCTTGTAAATACAACCTTTACTTCATTTCTTCCGTCTGCAAGCGGAATTTCAGCCGATACGCTTTCGTTTGCAGCTGTTTTCTTTGATGTAAGTTCACTGCCGTTTACAGTAATGCTGACATTTCCTGCCTCATTATATGAGAACTTAATATTTGCATTTCCTTCTGTAACAGTATCATTTGACTTTTCGGCAACTTTAATAGCTGCTGCCTTTGAGCCAAACATATACTCACCCGTATGGCCCTTTGTTGCCATAATAGAAACAGGTGATGATGGATTACTCTCATTATCTGCTCCAACAGCCGTAACCTTGTAGAAATAAGGTACTTCGTTTTCTGCCGTAGTATCCGTATATGAAAGACCTGTAGCTGTTCCAATCTGTGTATAGCCATCATTTCTGCTCTCTGAGCGGTAAACCTTATAACTTACGGCTTCTGTAACTGCTTTCCACGTAATTGTGTTTGAAGCATCTCCCGATTTTGCACCAATCGTAGGTGACTGCATAGGAAGAACATATTTAACACTTTGTGATTCTATTGAATTAGTAACAGTTTCTCCGCAGACACCTGTAATTCTGAACTTATACGAACCTGATTTTGAAGGCTTATATGTATATGTTGTATCTGCTGTTGTGTCAAGTTCTGTATATGCACCGTCATTTTCTGAAACTTCAACACGGTATTTACCGTCAATCTGTGCACCCTCACCTGTCCATGATACACTTATAGATGAACGGTCATCTGATACAACAGGCGTTTCAACTCCCGTAACCGTAGGTGCTGTTCCTGCGTCTTTATAGAAATCTTTCTGGTCATACAAAACCTTTCCGCTTGCGTCTTTTGCAACCCAGTTCGTAATTTCCACATCGGCACCGACTATCGCAAGTCCGTACTGTACGGCATCATCTGCGGTAAGAGTCATGTCAGCCCACTTAAATTCTTTTGAAGACTTGTATGTTTCTTTTCCTGTCGCATCTACAAGAAGCGGTTTCTGAAGACTTTCAAATTCTGCCTTGTATCCTTTTGCTGTTCTTGTAAATGTCACATTATATTTATTATTAGTAATAACTTCATACTTAGGTGAACCGTTTCCGGCATTTCCAGTTGATTTCGTCCAATAACCTGAAAGTGCATCTGTTCCAACACTTGAATCATATCCCCTGAAACCGAGTGATGTAAACGCATAACTTCCGCTTGTCTTAAATGCTCCGACAAATACGCCTGCTGTCTTACCTGCCTGTCCTGTTATTGAATAATTTGTCACTTTCAAAGTCATAGACATTGATGTGAGCGAATCATCCTGAGGTAAAACAAGATAACTTGTGTTAAGACCCTCTGTATCCTTTGCTTTGGAAATATAACCCTCTTTTGCACTCTGATTTGCTTTCATAACAGAACCGACACCTGTAACTTTTAGCATATCAGAGCCGACAACAGTTGGTTTGAACGTATTAACATTGTTCTGGTCGTATAATGTATTGCCTTCACTGTCCGTAAGCATAATATCCGATACTGTAATATCAGCACTGTTAATCGCAATACCAAACTGTGCTGCCTTATCGGTTGTAAGATACGCCTCTGATGACTTAAATGTCTTTTCATATACCGTACTGCCGCCTTCTTCTTTATAAGAAGCATAGTATCCGTCGCTTCGTTTTTCTATTGTAACTTCATATGTTGCATTTTCATTTAAAGTATTCTTAGGACCTCCGTTTCCGGCATTTCCATCTTTTGTCGAATCTGACGAATTCACTTTAATCCAATACGGAGAAACCGCATTATTATCACCTGTTCCCCTGAATCCGATTGAATTATACAGATAATCTCCCTTTGTCTGGAATGCTCCGACATACGCACCTGAACTCTTACCATTTTTTAATGAGTTCACTTTTAATTTAAGTGTCATCTTAGATGCACCATCTGATGAAGGGAATAACAAATATGATACATTGCTTCCCTCATTGCCTTTCTTTGAAACCATACTGCTTGATTCCGCTGTCTGGCTTATTGTCATTGATGTGCCATCTTCCTTAACAGTAAGGTCTGCTGTGTCACCATAAGTCTGTAATGTATACTCTATATTTTCCTTTTTATCTGCTGCTGCATTAATTACAACAGTGCCTGATGCAGGTATTTTATCGGCAGGTATTACAACATTTCCTGTTTCTTTGTCATATGTGTAATCTGACTGTGCAAGTTCTTTGCCTGCTGCCGTTATCTTAATGCTCTCAGGAAGATTATATCCGTCATCACTCACAAGTTTTGCAGTGAAATCCTGACCTGATGCCGCATAACCTTCACCCTTTGTTGTAATATGTGTAAGCTCGTAATTTACATATGTAAATTCCTTATTTATCTGAATATTAGAAAACTTTGCCGTGCTGAGATTGTTTATTTTATTTGCTGCCTTATTTCCATCAACCGCAAATCCCACATAAATCTCATCTGCCATGTCAATAGTCTTTGAACCAACTGTTATCCATTTATTTCCGTCATCTGATGCATACCCTGTAAATGTATTTCCTATTCTTACAAGCTTAAACCATGTTCCGTTAAATGTTGCACCTGTTTTATAATGCAGGTCTCTTACAAGTGGAATTCCTGCTTTCTGTGCTGCTGCAGGTGTATCTATTGTCTCGGAAATCTTTGTAATCTTTCCGTTGGTCTTCTCACGGCTGGCAAGATATGTTGACCATGTTGTCTCATTGCTTATCTTAACCATAGACATACCGAGTGCGGCTGTCTTAGAGCCAGTGTCAAGAGTTTCCCTGAACATTACACCTGTAAATACATGATTGTCAACAAGTGTTGAAGAATCCATTTTGGCAACGATTTCGCAGTCTCCGTTTGTTTTAATATATGTATACTGGAAATCATCTGTTGCATCGTTCGCATATTTGCTTCCTGATACACTTCCCTCACTTGAGCCTAGTTTTCCTGAACCTTTTACCGTAAGAACTCCGTCCGTAAGGCTTGCACTTCCGGCTACTTCCGGGCGTCCGATGTCTTTACTTGTCCATTCTCCGCTTCCGGCAGTACTGTTGACATGAATCTTTTTAACAGATGACTGTGTCTGGTTTCCGTCATTATCATAAGCTCTTACAGTAATGCTATATGTTCCGTCAGTAAGTCCTTTATATTCGCATGTGTAAGGTGCCTCTGTCGATGTTCCGACAAGCTTGTCACCATTATAAAATTCTACTTTTGCAATATTTCCGCCGTTATTTGCCTTAGCTGTAGCAGTTACTTTTACTGTGTCACCCTCATTATACTGTGTGTTTTCCGCAATATCTGTTTCAACATCAGGGTTTGGTGCAATATAATCCGATTTTTCAACATTTTCAACAAGACCGTTAAAATATTCCTCAACATAAGCATATCCCGTTGACGGATTTATTTTCTTTGAATCTGCTGCATCATTAGGATTTAATCCATGTGCCGTCTCCCATGTATCAGGAATACCATCCATATCAGTATCAAAATCCGCTGCTCTTGAAATTGTCTGTGCCGGATAACCTCCAACTTCATCTTCTGTATTGATATATCTGCCTGTGTCGTTTCGTGTCTCTGCAACAACCCTTGCATCGATTGCGTCACGGTAAGGATATGTTGCACCTGCTTTTGTAAGCACAGATTCATAACAATCCTTTGCGTCAACTACAGTTGCACTTGCAAAACCTTCGGCTGTATATGGCTTATTGGCAACTTCTGTCTTATTTGCCCCCGATGTTGCACCTGACATCTTTTCCCCCTTGGAATTGTCTGCCGTTACGGCTGCATTTCCTTCCATATAATTGCCGTTTACGTAGAAACCGCCCGGTTTTGTTGACTCACCCATATCTATGAGCTGGTTAAATACTACTTCTCTTGTACCTATTCCGGCTTTGAGATAATTATTTATGTAATTGGTATACGCATATCCGCCGCCATAGCATGTATTGTATCCCCAGTTATAAAGCACATTGTTGCTAATCTGCAATGTAGCTGTGCTTCCGCCGTCCTTTGTAGGGTCGCCCATGCAGCCGCCGCCAACTCGCGGATTTCTTGATGTATGGTTAGCCATAAGGTTATTGCTGAATAACACATTATCACCGCCAAAAATACCGCCGTATCCGTGACGTCCCTTTGAGTGTCCGGAAACAGTAAGACTCTCAGAAATAATACACCACTGAACCGTACCGTCTTTACCTCTGTAAGTTGAAATTGTCTCATCTGTATTCCAACTGAATGAACAGTGGTCAATAATAAATGTTTTATTGTCCCTGCCCCAGAGTGCATCCATAGAATCACCGCCTGTATGTACATTGGCAGCACCCGGTCTGAATCTCATGTATCTTATGATAAGATTTTCCGAATTGCTTATATCCGTGTCATAACCTGACAGTGTAATTCCGTCTCCAGGAGCTGTCTGTCCCGCAAGTGTTATGTTCTTTCTGCCTGCAAATGTAAGCTTCTGTTTAAGTGCAATTGTACCGCCCACATTAAATACAATCATTGTACCGCCGTTATTCTTGGCTGCTTCCTCTATTCCATATCTTAATGAACCCTCTACAGGCTTATCATTTCTTCCGTAATCTTCAAGATTTGTTACGACATAAACGTCATATCCTCGTCCACCTGTTGCATATCTTCCACCGCCTTCTGCTCCCGCAAATGCAAGAAGTTTGTTATTTTCTGCTCCATATGCAAAAATCCCCGTCGGAAGTGACATTCCCGATGTTGCCATAAGAGCCGCCATCATTACCGCTGTTGCTCTTGTAGCTTTGGCTTTTCCTGACTTTGCACGTGATTTTTTCATTTTTCTCCGCTGCTCACGATTTTCAAATTCGTTACCCACTATTTTTACCTCCTTAAAATATTACCCTTGTGAATTGTTGTAAAAAGAGTGTAAAAACTTCCCTTAATTTACAAAATAATCATAATATTTTCACATTTTATTTTAAAGATACAATAGAATTTAATGTAAAAAGTATCCTTATGTAATTCTTTTTTATAAAAGTGCTTTATAAAACCTTGCATTCAGACTGTTAATGGCTTATGATAAATGAGCATGATACATTTTTTTATCTTAACAAATGTATCTTCGCTCACAGAATCATGGAGGTGTGCTTATGGACAACAGTGTAATTATCAACGGATTTATTCATCAGCTTTTTACAAAAAATGAAATCGTCACAGACGCAGAATGTCTTGATATACTGCATACATATTTCAAGCTGCCGCTTTATACGATTGCAGCTTTCGCTCCCGATACCAAAAACAATAACGGCTCTTACCAGCACGACGTAATCTCCTTTATTCCCGAATACGCATCCGGCTGCCGTGATTGTATCGTATGGTTTTACCGCACCGAAAATCACGAACTTCTGCTGATTTTTAATCACAATGAAGATTTTAATATTAAAAACTGTATCACCGGCATACACAATTATTTTTCAAAAAGATACAACTGCCGTACTCTGTGGGGAATAAGCCGCCCATGCGGAAATTTTTCGGAATTTATATTTGCAAAAAAAGAGGCACTTACATGCCTTTTTAATACAATGCAGGAAAAAGATTTATATATTATGCAGTATGACGATTACGTTTCATTCACCGAATCAGATTCATTTAAACATTACTATCCCGATACAGCTGCAAATCTGCTTATAAATGCAGTCAAATACAACAATAATCCTTCTTTGGAATTTGTCATGCACATTCTTTTTGATGAAAATGTAATAATCCGTTCGCTTGACACATCAGAAATGTTAAAACTGCACCACAGCATAACAGCAAGCCTTATGACACTTAATCCGACAAAAAACAATTTTCAGGATATTCTTTTAAAATTCAGTCAGGATATGTCAGAACTGCAACACAATCAAAAACAGTATTTTGCCCTTCTTACAGAGACATGCCGCCAAATAAGCCTTGCATTGAATTCTCACAGAATTTTGCGAAAAAAACTTCCTATTAACGAAGTTAAAATTTACATGTCGGACAATTTCAGCAACCCGAATCTTAATCTCGCATGTACCGCAAGACATTTTGACGTTTCTGAAGGATACCTCTCATCATGTTTTAAGGAAGCGACAGGCATATGCTTTGCGGACCACCTTGAAAATATCCGCATTAAAAAGGCATGCGAACTTCTCGCCTCTTCCGATAAAACCATTGTCGAAATTGCGGAAAAAACAGGCTACAACAGCGTGTATTCTTTCAGGCGTGCTTTCAAACGTATGATGCACAAAAGTCCTTCGGATTACAGGGGAAAATAAAAATTGCTCATATTCAGGTAATAAAATACACCTGAATATGAATTAAATGGCAGGCAAAAAATTTATCTGTTTAATCAAAAATTTTTGTCTGCCACCAATTTTATCTATTAAAGTTATAATTTAAATTTATGTTTTAAGTTATATAATCAAATCCTCTCCCGTTTCATGAGCTGCATTTCCAAGCACTTCCTCTCCAAATACGTTATCATTCATTAATTTTACTATACACACAAAATCTTCATCATCATTTATAACTTTTTTTAATTCATTTCTCAAGGATATTAATTTCGACGGTGTCATATCCCCTCTGAATACAGATTTCTGGTAGTGTGATAAATATTTTTTGCATATTTTAAATACTTTTTGCACACGCTTTTCTCCTACATCATAAAACAAAAATGCATAGTTGTAATTTTTTTCTCTTTTCACTATAACCCTTCTTTCAACGAAAATGGAATAAATTCTTTTTCTTCCAAAATACTTTTTATAAGCTTATAGCAATCAAGTTTAATTGCTGTTCTATAACTGACCCTTCTTTTTAACGACGGATGTAAAAAAACATTTTCAAGCCTTTCCTCAAATGCCTGAATAAATATTTTTCTTCCCTCTTCGTTCAAAATACAATAATTCACGTTTTTCTCAAAATGTTTTTCAACTTGCAATTTACGATTATTAACCAAATCAAATATTGTCCTGAACACTATAACAGGTTTAAACACTTCACTTATATCAAGACTCAGCGAAAATCTTCCCTCAGATGGTTCATGTAAAAAACTTATTCTTTGGTCAAGATGCGTCTGATATATTGCCGATATTGTTTTGGTATATAATAAAGTATTACCAAATGATATAAGTGCATTAATAGGATTATCCGGCGGTCTCTTAACTCTTTTATTCATTACAAAATCTTCCGGGAGAAAATATTTAAAATCGGCATAAAATTTCATCCATACTTCGCCCTCATAAGACATTAATTCTTTTACGTCTTTTGCATTGTCAACAGATGGAATAAAATTCTTCTTAATCCAGTCGATTGTTTCTTTTACCTCTTTTTTATCATGTTTATAATAATGGTACAATATTTCATATATATTTAATCCTATTCCTTTTACGATAGGTCTTGCTATACTCATCCTGTCTTCATTATATTTATCTACCTGCTTGACAAGCAGTTTTCCGCTAAGATAATGGTCTCTCGGATAATATGTACCACTATATCCGCCATAATAATTATAAAAATGTATTATAATATTATTTTGTGATAAAAAAATCCAATAATTTTGTATTTATGCTCACTTCATTAAAGCAAAATATTTCTTTGGTATTTTCCACCGGAATATATACATTCTTACCGTCTTTTCTAAAACATAACGAGTTATCTTTTCTCGTAAGTTCCCCCATCGACATAATATACCTTGTACTCCCCATATAAATCTCCGTTTCATAGATGTATTTTTCAGTAAATAATTGGCATTATATTTTATTAAATATAACAATATTCATAATATGCACACTTTTTACAAGTTGACTTGTTGATACATTCAGGAATCCTATCTTGATTTAATAATTGTTCTATTTCATCAATATATTTATCCAGTTCCTTCTCTACTTCATCCGTAAGTTCTATTATTATAATCTTTTTGTCTTTTTTATTTTTTTCAGCAAATTCCAACTTGCCTTTTCTTATAACACCTTTAGTTTTCAACACTTTTAAATAATATAACAACTGCCATTTTGCGGCTTCTGCGTCGGCATCTGACTTTTTAACTTCTGTAAGATACTCTTTTGTAAGCTTATCCAATCTGATATTATCTATGGCTATTTCCGTATTGTTTTTATTTTCTGCCCTTTCTTCATGTATAGCTTTTCCAATTTTCACCTGTTCGCTATTATCTTCCATATTAAGCCTGTTACCATGTAAATAACATTGCCTTTTACAGTGGAAATAATAATTAATTATTGTTCCGTTAATATTCATATCAACCCTCCGTTCACACTTTAATATTTAATTTAATGATTTTATTTTTAATGCCTGTTTATGTTGCTGTGACATTAACAAAATAAATTAAATTATAGTACATCTTATGTTGCTGTTTAAACTGTTGTGGTAGTTGCATGCCCACTCTCAACATCGTTTCAAAACATTTTATGTTATTGTTTAATACATTTGCTGTTCAAAGTTTGCCGCAACTGTCACATTTCAAAATATCCAATATTATTGTTTAACAAACTTGTCAAATGGTTTTACCGACAAACTTGATAAATTTCAAAACATCCTATGCTACTGTTTAACCATCACTGTGTGGGTTCTGATGCACAGGTCTATAATTTCAAAACATCCTCTGTTACTGTTTAACTGTGGAAAGCACTCCGGTTTTTCAGGGCTTCTGTGTATTTCAAAACATCCTATGTTACTGTTTAACAACTCTCTTTCTCTGCTATGCTCTTCATGCTTTGCAATTTCAAAACATCCTATGTTACTGTTTAACCAAGCTGGAAACGGTTATTCCAACCTTTTGTATCATTTCAAAACATCCTATGTTACTGTTTAACTGTTTGATGTACTTCTCATCTGTTCGCTTACATCATTTCAAAACATCCTATGTTACTGTTTAACTTACTGTTTTGTCCTCACAGGTGTATTTATCTTCCATTTCAAAACATCCTATGTTACTGTTTAACAGGATTTAAAGACAGTCGTGCATCAACTTATTTTGATTTCAAAACATCCTATGTTACTGTTTAACTTGCAGCTTCATCAATAGAGCCGATAACCTCAACATCATTTCAAAACATCCTATGTTACTGTTTAACTAAAACCGGAGATAAAAAAGATGCTTCTTGCTCTATTTCAAAACATCCTATGTTACTGTTTAACATTTTGGCCGCATTTATAATCAACTTTTGTTGCAGAATTTCAAAACATCCTATGTTACTGTTTAACAATTTACGAATGTAGCATCCGCATAAAATATATCATTTCAAAACATCCTATGTTACTGTTTAACACGAGCTATATAAGCTCCGACCAATTGGTTACAACGATTTCAAAACATCCTATGTTACTGTTTAACCAACGTATTTAAGCCGTTTTCACAACTTAAATCTTTATATACGCCCATATTACACTATCTTATTCAAAATTACCAGCCAGCCAATCATCTTTTCAAGTGCGTCTTTATATAAACTTTAATCTTAGAATTTTACTGTGTTTACTCGATATTCCCAGTAGTAAGCGGTTGGTAATTTTTACGGCATTTATAAAAATAATTCTTCATTATCCTCAATCAGGTCTAAATCAATCATTCCATACTCATCAAGATAATCCTGTCCGTTATCAATATAATATATATCACCTATCTGTTCATAATCGCCGCATTTAACCCATTGTAAATTTGGCCGGACCTGATACATAAAAGTATTCATTTTGCTTCTGACATCCTGCAATTTTACTTTTTTCTCGGGATACCTGTTATTAGCAAGCTGTGTATCCTCAAGCAATGACCTGTATTCTTCCCAAAGCTCCGCTGCCGTATAATCAAGTCCGGGCTTTTCTATATTAAGATACAAATACATTTTTACACAATTGTCATCAATCAATTTCATATGTTCTGACACATTTTTCATATCAAGATGTCCTGCGTTCTTTTTAAAAAAATCGTTCAGGTTATTTTCACCATATTTCCCGTACACATATGATAAATCTTCAAAAACCGACTTATAAAAACTGTCAAATTCTTTACTTTCAAGCATTAATCGAATATTATCATCTTCAAGTGTTCTTCCTGTATTTAGACGGGCGTCGTTTATATATATTTTTCCTGCATCATCATAATTGAAAAAATATACTATACAATTTTCTTTTTTACACGATCTGTTAATTCTCCCCATAAACTGCTCTTCACTGTCAAGCCTCGATATATCCTTATAACCTATATCCATATCTATATCAACACCTGCTTCTATAACCTGTGTTGCCACAAGAATCACAGACTCTAATTCCTTAATTTCATTTATAATATCTTTTCTTTCCTGAATATTACTGTTGCCTGTCATTAATCTTACAGTAACCCCTTCGTCTGTGTCATTTTTTATTAACCTATAAAATTCCTGTGCCGTTTTCTTTTTAATAAATTCAACAATTACACGTTTATGCTGATTTTTTAACACATGAACCTTTAACTCTTCTAATGTTATCTTTTTGTTTCCTTGTTTCAACAATGAATAATCCGGTATAACTCTGTTTTTAAAAATAGGATTAGCAAAATATTTTTCCCTATTTTTTATAAGCCTCACACTTGCTTCATTATTATTTATAAGATTATCCAAATTCGGAAGCGTAGCAGACATAATTATTATTTTAATATTAAACAAATCCGCATACGCACTCAAAAATGTTATAATCTCTCCCCACAAAGAATTTTTATATGTATGAATCTCGTCCAGCACTATCACCGAATTACATATTTGATGAAATCCGAATAAATCTTCTTTTCTGTCACCGAATAACATATTAAAAAGAGTTACATGTGTCGATAAAACTATCGGATAATTAAAAAACTGTCTGTCCAAAAGTATTCTCTGATAATCCTTATCAATTAATTTTTCTTCATTGAAATTATCCGATTTATTTTTATACGGAGTAATTGAATTAACAACAGCTACTTGTGACATTATTCTGTTGTTATTCTCAAATAATTTTTCAATACAAGCTATATTCTGCTCAACCAATGTATTATATGGATATATGTAAAATATTTTATTTATATCCGCACACTGTTTCACAAGATTAAAACTAAGATTCATTGATGTATTGCTCTTACCGCTTCCCGTCGGTGCTTCCAGATAAAAAATATTCTTATCTATATTATCCGACAATTCATTTTCGGCATCCAGATACATTTCAGTTCTTAAATTATTAATATTTTTTGTCTTTTTTAATTGTTCTGATGACATCGGATATATATTATATTTATAATTTTCTATACTTTTTTGAACTTTTCCGTTCGTGTATTCTTTATAAATACAATCTATACTTTCAATCTTTCCAAATTCCGTTATCTTAACACCATTCATAAACTCTGATGTTGCATAATAATCACTTGCTACCAGTAATGAATACAAAAATCTTGTCCAGCCATACAGATACACGCTCTTTTTATTTTCATCTTTGGAAATTCTTTTATACATTTTACTTTTATCCGAAGAACTGTATTGTTTTGTCAGTTTAACAACATCATTCATTTTAAAATTTTCATTATATAATTTATTTTTCTCAATGTTTTTATCAACATTTTCTGACCTAATCCCTTGTTTCCATAACTTATACCATTCATATGCCCGGTATCCGATATTATCAGAATAATCCGGTTTAAAACTAATCATATAATTCTGAAAATCAATTACATTTCCGTGATGTCGCGATATAATAAATGAATATATGTAAGCAAAATCTTTTAATACCAACATTTCTTCTTTGCTGATATTTTCCTTGTCTTCCTCTGATGCAATTTTTTCTATAAAATAATCAAGATAAAATATTGATGAAATAATAGAATGATTACTCTTTATATTTCCGTATTCATCTGCCTCAATTTTAAAGTAAAGTTTATTACGCATCTTATCTTTCTGAAACCGCGGATTTATCTTTCCCATATCGTGCAGCGTAGGAATATTAACACTCATATATTCAAATAATTCCAGTGCTTTTTCGCTAAAATTCAGTAAATATTCATTTTCAAATATTTTTATTATTTTATCAAACTTCTTGTCCTCGGCAAGCATAATAAAATATTTCTGACAAAGTTTCGTATGCTCTGTTAATGTTTCTGTTCTTGATATTTCTTCCGATGTTTCTTGTATTATATGTGCATAATATTTGTCTGAATAATTTATAAATTCATCAACAGACAACATTATTTTTCCCCAATTCATCCCCTGCTCCTTATTTTATATTTGAAAATTTATTTTATTTTAAAAAAATTGTAATATGTCATTTTCACATTTATACAATTCACCGTTTTTAACAATAACAGGCACATTTGTATAGCAAAAATCATCATACTCATAAAGATTAGTATATGCATTAAGTGCGACCGGAAGTTTTTCACAATATCTGACTATTCCCGTATCGTCATCTTCATCTAATTCCGCCATTTCACCCGTATTTTTTAAAAACAGACTTGAGATCACGATTTCCTTATCTGTTATATTTCTTAAATCTAATCTTTTTACATCTTTAATATCTGCCGGATGATCATTTTTTCCAAGATACGGAAAATATACACAATTTCTTCTTTGAAGAAGCTCCGCTATGTGCTCTGCCTCATTGCAGTCAAGCAATATATATATATCCCACACAGGCTTTTCAAGCCATTGTTCTTTTACAATAAGATTGCCATCTTTATTTGCATAACCCACGGAATTATTAAATGTATGAATTTTTTTTGGAATATATCCGTTTTCATTCTTAGGTACAACAGCTATCTTAATTTGTTTTAATTTTTCATAAAATTCCGGATAATCTTCACCAAGTATTTTTCTTTTTTTCACATTCTCATACTTTGAACCATATCCTTTATATCCAGCTATTGCCCCCAACATTCCAAGCAATGCAACCTTATGTATATGTCCGTAAGTAAAATAACAATACTCATTAACATCGGGTTTTTTAAAAAAAGCATTCTGTCCGGCAAGTGTAAATTTTAAAGTTTCCATATATTACACCTCTTTTTGCGTAACTATATTATACCTTTTCTCGTTATTGATTCCTGAAATCAATTCAGTTGTATATGGATTGTAATATATCTCAACGTCTTTTATCCTATCTGCAACTTCATTAAGAATCTCTGACAACTTACTTATATTAATTATATTAAGTTCTTCACCTTTTTCAAATGTTATATACTCTGTAAAATTAGGAAGATATAACTTTGCATCGGTCTCAACAAAAATTGCAAATTCATTTTCACACCCTTCTTTTGAATTAGTTGCAAATGATGTTGCCGATACAATCGCTGTTCGCTTAAAATTCTCATAATCTTCTTGTGTATACTCGGAATTTTTTATTCCAAGTTCCTGCATTTCTTTATATGCAAGCGGATTAATTACAAACGGATAAAAATAATGTGCCTCATCACAAACTATCTTAGTTCCCAATGTGGTATTTCTTGCCTCTTCACTCTTACCGTTATCCCCCTCTTTTTTCTTTCCATCTCTGAACGGTGATAATATATTCTGCTCTTCTATGCTTGTATCACTATATTTGTTAAATCCCTGTCCAAACTGAACTGCTCCCGTAATTGAAAAATTATTCTTCGCTTCCGCAAATGTCGCACCGAAATTTTTAACATCCACCGCTGACATCAAATTGCCAAGCACCTCTTTTGAATCCTTGCAATCCTTTAAATCATCAACTTCAAATAGTTCTTCATAGCGTTCTTTTAACGTCTTAGGAATCAATGCCCCATCAGAAAATCTCATGCTCTTAATGTACAAGACTTTCTTTCCTTCATCATTCCACATCTTTTTCATCGGATATTTTAATGCCTTATCGCTTCCGTATATATCTCCGTTTTCAACTGTCTTTGGATTTCCCGAAAAATCTGCATTCCAATTTGCCATTATTGACGAAATTCCCAATACACCATAAACTCTTTTATCCATAATCAATTTTCCTCCTTGTCAGATTCATATACCAGATTATCGCTTATATATCCGGCAATAACCATTGTCGTGTCTATCTTTTTGTCATATTCATAATTTGAAACCAATGTATACAATTTATTGCTTCTCTTGTCACTGACTTTATAGTTATAATTATATTTTTTAAAATAATGCTCAAGCTTCTTTGCCAACTGTTTACTGTCAGTACAACTCAAAAAAGGATTTGCAAGCGAATGTGCCTTGTCTTTTATCTTGCTAAGTGATACAAAATATCTTATAAGTTGTCCCGCCGCATATAAATATTCATCATCGCTTTCACATACCTGATAATCGTTACTGTTGATTTTTGTTTTAATACTTGAACGAATCTCACTATATTTATTCTTCATATCTTCTCCTCCAAAATATTCTTCAAAAGAAGCCAGCATATTAAACTGTAATACTGCTTTCCCCATATACCCCGCATTTATTGAGTTTTTAATTATATCAATACCGACATTTTTTATAACATTCTGAGCACCGTTTTTCTGCCCCTTATAAATCCATGCAAATATTATATCTCTTGACATAATTATATTTCTTTTAATACACGGATTATCAACCATAATATCTTCCACATCATTAAAAAGATTTCTTTTTAAACATTTAAAAAATAATACGTCATCCAAAACCGTAAATATTTTATTTTTATCCGTATAAGTATCATAGTAATTTTCATATACATTATTACTTTGAGTTGAATTCTTGTTTGGCGTCCAGTTTAATATTTTCTTTAAAACAAAATTTTTCTGAAGATTATATCTGTAATCAACTATTGTGTCCTGATATTTAATCAATACAGATTTTCCCTTTTGAATCTGCAAAAAATATCCCGAAAAATCCCCCTTTTCAAATTCACCGTTCGGGTATGCCGTAATTTCCCTGCTTTCATTCTCAAAGAAAACATTCGTAAGCCCGGCATTTGCCTTGTTTGCCAAAAAATCGAAAAACTTTCTCTGCAATAATACCTGTTTTACATCTATCAGATTAGGCACAGGTAATTTTCTTGTTTTATGCTCAAGATACGGTTTCTTTGAATTAAGTCCCAAATTATCATTAGGCAGTCCATACATATTATTATTAATTTCTATGTTATAATCATTTTTATTATAAATCTTAGTCATAACATATCTTTTTTCTTCTCTAATATATGTATCCCTGTCATCTTCAAAAAATATTTTAAGATACTTCTTTTTTTGTAAATTCAATTCCGTTTTATCAAGCTGAAATATATTCTCTTTTATCCATTTTCTGTTGCTTTCCAACTGTTGTGTATCAACATCACCTATCTGCTGATAAATAAAATCATACATAACACGGTCAGCATTTTTATACTTTTCTCTTGGATTAATAAGCACGTCAAAATACCTGTCTATTGCCTGAACATCTAATTTACCGTTATCGAAGCTTTCGTATTTCACCCAAAACGACATATAATTATTAGAATGTACTATCTTTTTAGAGTCCTGCGGTTTATCCATGCTTATAAGCCGGCTATGATAATCATAAAAACATATATCTCTATATAAGAAATCTGATTCGTTAATTCCTTCCAGCGTCTTTTTTTTCTTATCTTCTTTTATAGAACATGACATCAATGAGCCGTCTTTTTTTACAATTATATAATCACCTTCAGCAGGTCTGTATTCATCTAATATTATATCTCTTCCTGCCTTGGCTTCTTTTTCCATCTGTTCTTTAAATATTTCTATACATTCCTGTAACACTACATTCACCTCCCCAATTTTATTTAAGTGCATTTACGTTAATTACATTGGTACATAATTGCAAAATCCAAATCCTCTCGAATTGGAAGTTGCCAGTCCGCTTCCCAACGCAAAATATGCCAACTCTTGTGCTGTACTGTTGTCAGCGATTTTAATACTAATCTTGTCACCTAAAAGTTTAATCTTTCCTTTATAGAGATTAGCTATCGGTTTCTTGTTAATAAATTTTATATGGGTATAAAGTTCAAAGTTCTCGTCCAGCTTCTGATTAGTAAACTCATTATATTTCTTTATGAGATTCTCTTTTAAAAGCCTTTCGTATTCATCTAACGATATTTTGTTTTTCCAATACCCCTCATCGCTTTTCATTATTACCGGTGTCAAAGCGTATAATTCCGCTATCATTTTTTTATGAATTATTCTGTTTTCAACAGTAAGCCCCTTTAACTTATCGGTATAATGATTTCTTAATACTTTTGAAAAATATGATGCAAGTTCAGGATTAACTGTTCTGATAATAATTGTATATATATTATCCTTTTTATACATACCTTCTTTTTCCAGCGGATGCATTCCATTGTAAACGTATAATTTAAAACAATTACATTCGTGGAATCTGCCCCACTTCTCATCTTTAGCAAGAGCCGAATCAATAAATGCCGCCTCTGACGAAAGCATATCCTGATATGTTATATCTTTTAATACATATAACTTCAATCTCATTTCATATACATGTATTTTCATACTCTGCTGCCTCCTTTCTTTAATCATTCAAATAAATTTATTTTCAAACTTATTATATTTGTATAATACATCTCAGATATATTCATGTCAACAGCATTTTTAATATTTATCTTACTTTTTTCATTGAATTTCTTTATACTTTTTTGTATGATATATAGGATATTAAACAATAATATATTGATATATTGAAATAACTTTTTATATTTGAAAAGTTTTTATTTAACCTCAACATGTGATGTATTTTATAAACTGCTTACGTCCATTGAAAAACAAGGGCTTGCCCTAATAAAAAAGAACCAACTAACCATTCAGGTTATGTTGGTTCTTAATAATTATTTTTTCTATACTCATCAAATGCTTTTTCTAATTTTCGATAATCACAATGATACTTTAATACTTTACTTTTTGTAATTTGTTTATCATATATCTTTGTGACTTTTTTTCCAATTTCTTCTGATATTTCTTTCAAAAAATTATATTCTTTAATCATCAAAAATGTTCTTTGACTATCACTTTTTGACATTTTATTATTTATGTCAAACTTCACTTTTTTATATACACTTTCATCTACAGGAAACATCTTACGCAAATCCAAAACAGATAATATTCTTTGTCTATAATCTTTCTGCTTATCTTTGTCTATTTTCTTCAATATATCCTGATTTTTTATTTCCACAATAATATCATCTGGTTTTACTGGATTTTCTGTAATATCAATTACCTCATAGATTCTATACCAGCTTGCAGTAACATTCGCCCAATTTTTATGTTTATCCTTACCAGAAGTCAATGGTATTACATATTCTATACCACCATTATTCAATAATATTCCTAAATGCGGCTTTAATTTATAATTAATTCTGTATCCATATTTTCTCCTAAATTCTGGTATACGGATTTTTATACTGTCCATGTCTGTCCGTTTTCCCGTTTCCATAACTGATTGCAAATTTGGGACATCGGCGAAGACATCCAAGACACATTTCACATTCTTGCGATTTCCAGACTAGATATCCTTCTTTCATCTGTATTGCTCCGACAGGACACTTTTTAGCACAGACACTACATCCGACACATATATCCTTGTTTACTGACAGTTTTTTTGTTTTTCTCTCTGTCGCATACATATAAGCTGCGGGAATTGCAGCCACCCACTTTGGTAATTTTCTTTCTATAAAATCACCTTTTCTTTTTGAAATTATATTGTCGATTACAAGTTCCAGCTGGTTTTTGCCGTCACTCAGCCACTTATCCACTCTATTCTTATCCGTAAGGTCAAACACCGGTGTCCATGTATCAGGCATGATCACACTATAATACGCATCAAACTTCTGTCCATGACAAGCCATAATGTCCTTCGCCATACTGCCAGCCTTACCTGTTGTCGTTCCATAGCTGGCAAGAAAAAATGTATATCCGCAATTTTCTATTCTAAGTTTATCCAAATATTCTACAACAATCCGTAGAAGACGCCAGAAATAAGTCGACACCACAATTCCAAGTATTGTTTCATCAGAAAAACATACTTATCTTCACGGATGCAGTCTACAATAGACATGCATGTTTCGTTTGTTTTCTCTGCAATCTGTTCTGAGATATATTTTCCGTTTCCTGTTGCACTGAAATACAAAATCATTTTTTATGAGCCTCCGGATGAGCCCATTAAGGAGCATATTATCAATCTCCTCTATGAAATCCCCGGCTTCAATATGAAAAGACTTTTGAAACTCCGCCTGGATATGCTCAATTGTCTCCTCTAACAAATCAGAAATCGTCTCATAATGAAGATAAAAAGTTGACCTGTTTACTCCTGCTTTTGCACAGATTTCCTTAACTGATATATACTGAATGTCTTTCTTGCAAAGCAGTTCAATCAAAGCCTCATCCATCATGCGGGCAGTGTTAAAGTATTTGCTTTCAGATTTTGTCACACCTCGCTGCCCCCTTTCATTATTCATCCGCTTCGCTTATTTGCTTTGCTAATTCGATAATATCAAATGCATATTTCTTCTTTCCATTTTCAAGCAGCTTTTTGTAGATAGGATAATTAACGCTTACTCCGACGATTCCTACAAGACCGATGATAATTCAAAGTACAAAAGATACTGTACTTTCATCCCCTAAAACCTGCATTGAAAGGCACATTCCAACACCTAAAACAAGCGACATTGCAACACCAAATGTATAGGCAAAAATATTCGCAGGACTTTTTGCTTTTATGTCCAGTCTCTTAAGGGCCTTTACCTTTGATGTTTCCTTTGGTGCTTACTCGTTTGCAATTGCTTCTGCATAAATTTTATCTGTGTTCATAGCTTATAGCCTCCTTTTCTTTGATGAGGCTATTATATATTCCGAATAGAACCAATCTGAACAACACAGATAGCAAAAAGTATTGGATTAAGAAAATTCCGATTTCTATTTCTGTTGCCATGTCATTACATAATCTTTTTCTCCGGTAGCCTCATCTAAGCCACTATGCTGAATCTCAAATCCTTCTCTCTTATAAAAAGATATTGCCCGTGCGTTCTTTTGGTATACGTTCAAGTGCAACTTATTCCTTTTATCCTTTGCATAATTCAGCAGAATTTTACCTATACCCTGCGATTGCATTTCACCAGAAACAAAAATGCCCTCAACATATTCATCATTTAACCCTATAAAACCCTGTATTTCTGTATCATACTCATACACATAAACCTCTGCTAGTAACAGCGCTTCTTTTACTGATTTGAAATTGCTTTTCCAGTATTCGGCGGGGATAAAATTATGTGCCTTTATATTTGTATCCAACCATATATCTGCAACTTTATTTATATCATCCCTTTGTAATTCTCTAATCATAACGGTAACTCTCCACAAACTTCGATTGAACAAACTCATTTTATTTCTGCTGAATCATCTTAAAATGCTCCAATACCTCCACAATTGTGCTCTTTTTATCTTCTGAACACTGTGGCTGCCTACTGTCTTCATTTTTAGGTAAATTAAGACTTGGAACTTGTTCCAAGTCTGTCGCGGCAGTCGTCGAATTTCCCTGCAAGCAGTCCATTCTCCTCGTTGCAACGTACAAATTCTTTCCAACCTCAATTCCACATTTTCTCTTTACCTGTGAAATATACAGATTGGAAACCTTCATGCCGGCATTATGTTCAAACACATACTCCTTTATCTCATCATATGTTGCCTTAGTCTCTGCAGATGTTATATCCATATCATCAAGTTCAATCGTGACATTAATATAATCATCCGGCTTTTGTTTCAGTTGGGACAAAAGAACAACCGTCTCCACATGCGGTATCATTTTTTTGAACCCAACATACCGCGAACCCGCATAAAACACTAGTTTTTACACCCTTTGTTATTTTTCATGTTTAAGCAGTGCTACCATCTCCATTTGGCGTACAGACCGCTTGACTTGACAAACGTGCAACGGATACGCTGATATTTTCTAGCACTATTGTACTACAAAAACGTTATAAATATTACTGTCAGATTAGGTAATATATCTGTCCGCAGATTTGTTTTGGGTAGTTTTGCGGATGGCACTAACACCCTTTCAATGCTCACTTTTGACCTTCAATGTCCGCTTTTTACAATTTCAATGTCCACTTTTCACTTCTAATATCCGCTTTTGCAGTTTCAAGTCCACTTTTTGAATCTAGTTACCTCAAAACTTCAATTACCGCTTGAGTTGAATCTATCAATTATTTCATAGGTGCTATTTATTACGTCACTCTTTAATTTTAAATACAATTTCTTGTCTCCAATAATATAGAATTGTTCCTTAGCACGTGTTGCTGCCACATTCATAATATTAGGATTTTCTGTTCCCATTGCCCAGTTTGCCGCACCAATACATTTATCATCAGCTCCCAAAATCAAAAACACAATCGGTGCCTCTTTACCCTGAAATGTATGTACTGTTCCCACATTTGTTGGCTTCCCATTCTCATCATAACGCGTAAATCCTATTTTTTTCAATTCTCGCGATAATTGATATGCTACATTCTTAAAAGGAGAAATCACATATATAATATCCTTCTTTTCTTTATTTATAATATCAGGATTTTGCCTAATCATTTCCTGAATCTTTTCTCGAAGGAAATCGCCTTGTTCTGCAACATACTTATCCGTCGCACGACCACAAATATCAAACCATTGGGCCATTCCATTTTGTTTTTCTCCTTGTACCATATTCCCACCATAAGATATTTTATTTGCGATATCAAACATAGGATATTTACACCTTCTATGAACCCATAAAGGTATTCCAATCCATTCTTCTTTGTTATCGTCTTTATAAAACCCATATTGACTTATTTCATCTACCAATGTTTGAGTAGATGCGTTTTCAGACAAGTACTTCTGAGATACCCCATAATATTCTCCTAACATATTGAGAACGCTAGAGTCTAATGTAAGTACCGGTTTAATCTGAGATGGATCTCCCACCACCATAACATGCCTACTTCTAAAAATAGCCCCAACACTAGCCTGCGGAAGTGCTTGTCCTGCTTCATCTACAAATAAGTGGCCTATAGTTTCTGGGGCCATATTTGCACACATTCTGGAAAAACTTGCAAATGTAGAACTAATAACCGGAATAACCATGTTAATCCAATTCCATGCCTCTGTAATCACCACTTTATGATTCAAATGTTCTTTTTGCTTACTCCATATAATATAAGCTGCTCTTATATTTTTTAAGTTTTCATATAAAAATTCTTTTCTTACTTTTAAAGCAGCAATGAATAATTTTGATTGAAGTCTCCTATATTCAATATCAAACCAAGGATTACTTAATTGTAGAGATTCATAATCCATTGAAAAATCTGGCCCTTTAACATCAACACTGTTAATTTTTTTTCTTAGTTCTTCTGCCTGTTTTTCTAATTGAGCAATTTCAAATTTAGTTTTTATGCTCCAACTCTCAAACAACTTCTTATCTTGTGCAATTTCATTTTCCATATTTGTTATGTTAGTCTGCAATTTTTTAAGTTGTATCTCAATTTTCACAATATTTTCCTTAGCAGATTGCTCATCCAATATTAATTCTTGTAATTCATCTGAATACTTTTTGCAACACTCCTTATATTCTTTTCTAACTTTTCCGAATGAAAAAAATCCTGGTTTCTGCAGTTTTAATGCTGCAATACATTGCCCCACACTATCCTTCTTATCTTGTAAATTAATTAAACGAGCTTTACTCTCTTGCTTCTCATTTTCCCAAGATATTATTCCATTTTTCGCCAAAATAATATTTTCTAAATATTTAGCACTTTTTTTCTCTATTACGATTTGTCTATCATTTTTCTCTTTTGCATACAGTTCTTGTTCAATTGAAATCTGCCTTAATAATATGTTTAGTTTATTAATCTCATCCGCCAGTGTTTGTCTTCTCTTTCTATAGGTGCACACTTCTCCATATTGTTTCATAAAATCACTATATATTTCATTATTAGATATATATTCATTATCTAAATAATAAACAACATGTTTTAACACCGTAACAATATAATCCATATTTTCTTTTCTGCCGCCTTCAAGAGAAAATAACCCCCAAAATTTATCACCCTCCTCTTTTTCTTCTCTTCTTAACACTTCATGAGAGTCACCATTTTCGTCTTTTATCCATTCTGCTATTGCCTTAGAATTCGCAATAGTGCCAAAATAATCCGCTTTAACTATCTCCGTTTGAAATTCTTCAGCCACCCCTGTTAGCAGTGGTAACTCATTAACAATGTTCTGAACAGCACCATTATTAGAACTTGCAACTACAACTCCTTTTTCAGCTATTCTTTCCGGCAAGATACCAATAGATGCATTTTCCCAATATTTTGTTTTTTCTGAACCCTTTATACACTTTTCTGATAAACAAGATATTTCATATGCTTGTTCTACTACAAATTCCGCGAAAATATCTTTTAATAACGTTGTTTTACCTGTTCCAGGCGGCCCGTTCACACTTCTAATCTGCTCATTATCATATCCAATTGATAAATTTACAGCTACCTGCTGCATAAGAAAAAGGGCATATTGTGGATTACTTGGAAATCTTGCAATCGGATAATTTTTCGGTTGTAAAATACTATAAAATTCATGTGAATTAAATTTTTTTGATTGAATTCTACTCTCTAAATCAATACGTTTTTTATTTCTCCCTAAAATATAATCATCCAAATTATTTGTTTGAATTGTCTTAGCTTTCTCCAAATCTCCAACGAAAAAGGAATGTAAATTCGTTGCATCTGTTCCCAGATTTAACAATACTTTCATTCTACAATTCTTAATTACAATATTATTTTTTTCTATAATAGATGCTATAACTTTGTTAAAATGTTCTCTATAATTAACATCCTCTGAACATTCGAATAACTCTTGAAATTTCTTTATGTATTCTTCTTCAAATGCAGAAAATTCCGCTTCCCTTGGTATTTTTTTGTATCTTCTGATGTAATAACTCTCCGTTAAAAACGTCAATTCTGAATTTAATTTTAATTCCTTATCAAAATACAATGCAAAAGAAAACTTATCCCCAACTGTTATCTCCTGTTCTGTTGATGATAAATTATACTGTTTTCTCAAAAAATCAATAATTTCATTAAATGAAAAAATATCAAAATATACTACAATCCCACCTTTTTGATACTTCTTCATTTTATTCTTTTGTATTTCACCAAGCAGCAAGTCGTAATAATTACTATCTTCAAGTTCACCAAATGTTATGATTGATTTATCATTTAGATTTATATCTCCTTCAGATAAGTGTTCAACCATAATCCATGATTCCAATATATTATCTTTTTTGTTCATTCTTTCTCCTTGTCATTATTAACGCTTTTTCTTTATACCTATCTTCATAGACTTTTCTTAATTGTATTTTATAATTTTCTATTTCCTGATCTAATGCACTAGTATCTACTTCCATATTTATTTTGTTGCGGATTAAATCCGAAAATTTAGGATTACTAACCAGTTTACTAATCACCTCTGCAACAGAAGCATCCAGCATTTCTTCATGCACCTGTTTTTTGTAATCACACTTATGATCTCTAGTCATATTTCTGTGTTTGCAGCCATAATAATAAAAATCCTTATAGTTACTTCCATCCTTGCGTTTCTTAATAGACTTATTGCCATACATTCCTGCACCGCAGACAGGACATTTCAAAATTCCTGATAATAGATGAATCTTTTCTCTCTTGTCACGATTGACCTTTTCATACTTTTTAGCCTGTGCCGCCACCTTGACCTGCACCTGCTCCCATACTTCTTCTGATACAAGAGCTTCGTGCAGACCATCTACTAACAGCTAATCGTCTTTCTTAACCTGCCTATACTCATTTCTTGTACCATGAACCTTTTCTGTCCGCCTTCTTCCATAAGAGATTTTGCCACTATAAACCGGATTCTGTATAATCCTTCTGATAAGAGCAGCATCAAATAACGGATTTTTACCATTCTGTCTGGCTATCTTATGGATTCCATGATTTTCTAGATACTTTGCAATTCCATTTGCCTTCCCTGGCTTTCTGCATCCTTCCTTCCATTGTCTGAACACGAATGTTCTCACGTTCAATCTCTGCCACTGCTGATAGAACAGATATCATAAGCTTCCCGGCATCTTTGGATGAATCTATTCCGTCCTCCACACAAATCAGATTCACTCCAAAATCCTGCATTACTTGTAATGTTGCAAGTACATCTGCCGCATTTCTTCCAAATCTGGAAAGTTTAAATACAAGAACATAAGATACTCCATCTTTTCCTGACTTAATATCCTCCATCATCTGATTAAATTAAACTCTTCCCTCTATTGATTTGCCGGATTTTCCTGCATTCTCATACTTCACCGGCAATTTCATATTCATTATAGTCGCAGAACGCTTTCATTTTTGTTTTCTGTGCATCCAGAGAATAGCCATCTATCTGCATGGTTGTCGAGACACGGGTATATAAATATACTTTGATTTTCTCTTTCTTCAATTTACATATCACCTCCAGGAAGTGCCGAAACTGCCGACAGATTGATACTGACTAATGTATCCATCTGCCTGATTGCCAAATTTCTAAGCAATATAAGTCTTTCTGATTGAGATTTCCCCTGCTCAATTAAAATAGCATTATAACTTTCCATATTTGCCAACACCAACAACTGATTTAAATTTGCATCATCACGCACATTCCCCTTTTTACCCGGATTATTATTTTTCCATTGCTTTGCAGTCTGACCAAATAAAGCAACATTTAAAAGATCTGCTTCACTGGCATATGTATAAGCAATCTGTTCTGGTGTTAGCTCTGGTGGAATCAAATTTTCCTTCACCGCATCCGTGTGAATACGGTAGTTCACCTTTGATAAAGCCCTGTTCAAGTTCCAGTCCAATGAAAATCGACTATTTTCATCTTGTTTTAACCTGCGGTAATCTTTCATAATATACAGTTGAAATTCCGGAGAAATCCATGTAGCAAATGCCATTGCAATATCGCTATGTGCATAAGTTCCTCCACCATATCTGCCTGCTTTTGACACTATTCCAATAGCATTGGTCTGTTCAATCCATTTGGTTGGCGTCATAACAAACCTGTTTAATCCTGCCTCACTTCTAACCGCCTCGAATTGCACACGGTTAAAATCTGGATTATGAAGTTCTTCCCAAACAGCCAAAAACTCAACTGTATTTCTGTTTCGCATCCAGTTCTGAATGACAAATCTGGGATCATTATCATTTCTATATTTTGCAATATCTGTCAACGAAATATATTCATTTTCAAAATCTTTCGTGTAAATCCCAATATCAATTCCTTTTGCGTGAATAATTTCCCTAACTATTTTATTTGCCATCTCTATTCCTCCACCATGTTCTCCATCTGTTCCAACTTCTGCAAGGCTTTCATATACGCCATCAATCTTTTATACTGTGCATCTCCAAGGCTGTGAATCTGCTTTAAAATATTAATATCCGACCTAGTAACTTCATAATCCATATCTGCATCTTTATATTCCGGATCAATTCCTTTTCCAGTCAAAAGCTGTTCGGGAGTAATCTCCAATGCATCACATATAGACAACAGACAGTCCGCTTTGGGATTCGTCTTTTTCTTCTTCCAATCACTGATGTTACTTGTTGCAATCCCGGTCCTTTTTGAAAGTTCCAACTGCGTTATGTTCTTCTGCTCCATCACACAAAAAATTCTTTCACTTATAATCATGATTTTTCCTCCATCAGCATTCCGTATATATCCGTATTTATAAATTTATTTATCCGTCTATACGGTTATAGTATCATGCTGCAACTTTTCTTTCAATAGAGATTTTTGTATTTCTGAACTTTGTTATATTCTTCTCTTTATATAGCTCCGTGTACAACTGTCTTATTCTTTCCCTACGAAGATAAAAATCCGGATCCGGCAAATTATCCAAGTCCATTGATTCTGCATACTTTGCTACCATCTCTCCGATAAAATTTGCCAAATCACTCCAGGCATCTCTTTCTTTTAAAACCACTTTATTCTTAACCATAATTAAAATCCTTTCTGACATTGTCATTGAAATCCATCGTATCCCATCCATAGTGATGTTTCTTCACTTCCTGATAGGATAAGATAAATATTATTAAAATTAGTATTGTTAATATTAGTCTTATTAGATTTTGATTTTTACGGTATGGCTATTTCTCAAAACATTATCTTAAGGTACAGCTTGTTAAGTCTTCCCAATCCCTGTCTCTTCCGTTCAAGTGCTCCCACCTTTTCCAATTCATCCAATAACTTGCATGCCTTTTGAGTTCCACAATTCAGATCCTCGCAAATATTTTTTATTGAATAATAGATAAACACCTATAAAGTTATACTTAAGTATGTACAATAAATATTAAATAAGACTGTACAAATGTTATGATATGTGAGTTGTAAGGAGGAACTCATAATGATATTAATAAATCAAATCATAACAGATATAAGAATAGAAAGTGTCAATGACCTGTACAAGTTAAAACCATTTTTGGAGGATGGCACATTGAAGATTAATAAAAGTCAAATAGCTAGAGAATTGGAAGTAGGTAGGCGGACTGTTGATAAATATATAAATGGATATACAAAGCCAGAAACAAGAAACTGTGATGACTGTATTACACCTTTTTATGACATTATTACAGAGTTATTATCAGATAAAAATCAGCAGGTATTCTACTACAGAAAAGTATTATGGCAATATCTGGTTGATTATCACATGAAGACTGTTATGGATGAAGCCAGAACAGAATATTATGCCGGTAAAGTTAATAACAAATTCCAGCAGTTCGCTGATGATTATGGTTTTAAAGTCCAGCCTTGTATTGCCGGCCATCCGCATACTAAAGCCAAAGTTGAGGCACCTATGAAAATACTGGATGAAATAAGAGCTTATAATGGAAAATTGAATTATATTGAATTAGTCGAATTAGTAACAAGAATAAATAATCGTGTCAATACACAGGTAAACCAGGGAACAGGAAGGATTCCGCTGATGTATTATAACAAAGAAAAGGCTTTCTTAAACAGCCTGCCCGCTGATAACATAAGAAAGCCTTACCAAATCACCACAAATATGGTAAAAGTCAATCATTCAAGCATGTTTAATTACAAAAGCTGTCAGCTGTCAATACTTTGTACCACCAGAGTACATTGATAAGATTGTCTCATTACAAGTATATGATGGTTATATACTTGTGTATTGTAACACAGAATTCATAACCATTCATCAGTTAAGTTCAAAAAAATTGAATTATATTTCTGAGCATTATGCCGCAATTGCAAGAAAATCGCATATTTTCAGGGATGAGCATATAATGGACAGGGCAAAAGAAAATCTAGAAATTATAGGAAAGGTTTATGATTATGAGTAATAGTACATACAATCAGCTGACTGCTAATCTGGAGCTGCTGAAATTAACCCAGATGAAACTACATCTTGATGAAATAAGGGATTTTGTGACAACAAACAGATTATCGTTTACGGAAGGTTTATTATATCATATAACAGTTCCCACTTATCCCAGAAATCATCGGTG
>OCHC01000764.1_pt1 | contig 30891 bp, 25 predicted proteins | sample 1538641 | NCBI WGS metagenome assembly OCHC01 (sample SAMN04571714, study PRJEB22368) | human gut metagenome | biome: human gut; material: stool | host: Homo sapiens | place: Luxembourg | collected 2012-08-17
CGCGCGTCCCTCTACAAAAAAACAAGCCAAGACTCCCAAAAGTCTCAGCTTGTTTCATAATACAACCACTTATTTCGCTTTCTTCTTCATAGAAGCCACAACAGACTGAATAACAATAAAGAAACAAAGCAACGCAGAAAGAATAATTCTTGTCCACCAGCTTGACAAAGTACCCTGAGTAGTAATCAAACTGGAAATCGTACCCTTAATCAACACACCAAACAAAGTACCAATCGGAGTACCAACACCACCTGAAAGAAGCGTACCACCAATAACCGCTGATGAAATTGCATCCATCTCAAGACCCTTTGCCTGCTCAACGAAACCTGCACAACTGTTCAAACAGAACAGGAAGCCACCAAGGCCTGCAAGAAAACCATCCAGAACATAAGCATTAAAAATAGTTTTCTTAACATTCAGACCCATCATTAATGCACTCTGACGGCTACCGCCGATTGCATAAAGCTTACGTCCAAACTTACGATATTTCAGAAGAACCGCGATCAGAATTACAACAATCAGAGCAATCACAACTGTCGGCGGAATATAAGCCGGAATAAATTTACCCTTCTTACTGGTTGAACCAAAAGGCATATAGAAACGGTAATTTGCCCATTTCAGGAATAACTCATTCTTGATAGAAATCATATCAGTACTGATGATAGCTGTCAGACCACGTCCGAAGAACATACCTGCCAGAGTAACGATGAATGGTTGGATATCCAGATAAGCTACCAGGAATCCCTGAACAATACCAAAAGCAACACCAATAAGCAGTGCAACTAAAACTGCTGCATATGCGTTCACACCTTTGTTCTCCATAAGGTCTGCAAGAACCATACATACAAGTGCAGTAACAGAACCTACGGAAATATCAATACCACCGGTGATCATAACGATTGTAAGACCACACGCAATAACCAGAAGACCCGCATTAGATACAAACAGGTTCAGAAACATCTGAGGTTTTGCAAAACCTTTATCAGCAAAAACAATCATACCTGCAACATACATTACTACAAATAATGCGATTGTGATCAGAAGCAGGAAGCCATTTCCCGTTATTTTCTTTTTCTGTACATTTGCTTTCATTACTTCTGACCTCCTTCTGCTGCCACACTTCTTTTAGCCTTTAAGTTGGCAATATATTTCTTAAATACATCACTCTGCAGTGTAACGATGATAACAACTACGATTGCCTTATAAACAGGAAGCTGGTCTGCTTTTACGTTCATCGCATAGAGTGTTGTGGTCAGAGCCTGAATAGTGTAGGCACCGATTACGGAACCGATCAGGCTGAATTTACCACCACCAAGGAAGTTTCCGCCAAGCGCAACTGCAAGGATGGCATCCATTTCCAGGTTAAGACCAATGTTGTTTGCATCTGCAGAGTAGATACGGCTGGATGCCACAATACCGGCAATACCAGCCAGTACACCACAGATAACATAGGTAAGGAATTTAATCATCGTAGAATTTAATCCCACAAGACGAGCTGCCTTTCCATTGATACCAACACTTTCAATGTACAGCCCAAGAGCAGTCTTCTTCAAAATCAGGTACACAATAACAACTGTAATGATCGCAAAGAAAATAGGTGTAGGAATCGGGCATTTTCCAATATATCCACCAGCCATCTTAAAGGAATCCACACGAATATAAGTAATCTGTCCGTTTGTGATCAGCTGAGCAATACCACGACCGGCTGTGTAAAGGATCAGAGTTGCAACCATTGGCTGAATATTCAGCTTGGAAACCAGAAATCCATTAAATGCACCACATAATGCAGATGCAAGAAGCGCTGCGATAACTGCCAGGATCACAGGATTCTGGTAATCATTTACAGAAACCTGTCCGCCGGAAAGAATCTGACAGCAGACAGCCGCTGCAACTGCCATGATCGCACCAACACTGATATCTTGTCCACCGGAAGCTGCTGTTACCAGTGTCATACCGATTGCAAGGATAACCAGCTCTGAAGCACGGTTAATAACATCAACAATGTAACCATAAAGTACACCGTTTCGGATTGATACATTAAAGAAATCCGGTGTTCTGATTACATTCAGCAAAAGTACTGCGATCAGACACACAATAGGAAGAAACAGACGTGCACTTGTTATTTTCTTTAATTTACTCTTATTCATTATTTATCGTCACCTCCGGCAATAGCTTTCATAACTCCGCTCTGGGAAAGTTCATCCTCTTCCAGCTCCCCTACCTTCTGGCCATCACGAAGAACTGCCATACGGGAGCAGGTGCGGAGCATTTCCTCAACCTCTGAGGAGATAAATGTAACTGCCATTCCCTGATCCGCAAGATCAAGAACCAGTTTCTGAATCTCTGTCTTAGTACCGATATCAATACCTCTGGTCGGCTCATCCAGAATCAGATAATCCGGATTAGTCAGAAGCCATCTTCCAAGGATAACCTTCTGCTGGTTACCACCGGACAGACTCTTAATCGGAGTTTCACGACTTGCTGTCTTAATCTGCAGTAATTTAATATACTTATCAGCAGCATCCTCCATTTCTTTCTTGCTTAATGGATGGAACATACCGCGTTTAGCCTGGAGCGCTATAATAATATTTTCTCTTACAGAAAGATCTGCAATAATACCTTCTGCCTTTCTGTCTTCCGGAAGATATGCCATACCAAGTTTCATGGCATCCAGCGGAGTATTGATCTTTACTTCTTTTCCCTTTACTTTTAAAGTTCCTGTATCAGCTTTATCCGCCCCATAAATTGCACGAACCAATTCAGAACGTCCGGAACCCAGAAGTCCGGTAAGACCAATAACCTCACCTTTATTGATGGTAATATCAAACGGTTTGATCGTTCCCTTATGAGATAATCCTTTTGCCTCGATTACAGGTTCTGCATCTGTGATTCTCTTGTCTTTATGATCGCCTTTAATATCTGCAAGATCATCAAAATCCTTACCCATCATCTTGGCAACCAGCATTACTCTCGGAAGATCTTTCGTCTCATATTCCCCAACAAGTTCACCATTACGAAGAACTGTAATCCTGTCGCAGACTGCATATACCTGCTCAAGGAAATGCGTAACAAAGATAATACCTACACCTTCGTCACGAAGTCTTCTCATAAGTACAAACAGCTTTTCAACTTCATCATCATCCAGTGAAGATGTCGGTTCATCGAGAATCAGTACCTGGCACTTCATGTCCACTGCACGGGCAATTGCGATCATCTGCTGAATCGCAATGGAACATTCATCCAGCATCTGTGTTGGCGGCACATGAATGTCCAGGCTCTCAAGAAGTTTTCCTGAGCGCTCATTCATCTGCTTCCAATCAATCATTCCCATCTTTCTCGGTTCTCTGCCAATAAAAAGGTTCTCAGCTACAGTCAGGTTGGGACAAAGGTTTACCTCCTGATATACTGTACTGATACCATTTGCCTGCGCTTCCTGAGGCGAGTGGTTAATAATGGCATTACTGTTTCCAGCCATATGAATTGTTCCACTTTCAAATTCATGTACACCGGTCAGCACCTTAATCAGTGTTGATTTACCTGCACCATTCTCCCCCATCAGTGCGTGGATTTCGCCCTTTCGAAGGGTAAAGTCCACATGGGAAAGGGCACGGACTCCTGTAAAGTTTTTGCTGATATCACGCATTTCCAATACTACATTTTGTTCCATATTCTTTCCACCTGCTTTCTATACTGGTTTACCCCTCATTTACTGAAAAGCTTCAGCAAAGCGGGTATCTGTAAATCATTTCGGCATAAAGAGAGCGTGATTCATAAATCCGGGTTTCTCCGAATTATGAACCACGCTCCGGATTATTTATATTCCTTCTATTACACTTCTATTATTTGTTGTCAAAAATTAGTATGCACGTCCGTCAATAATTTCCTGTGTGATAGGTGTTACGTCATATTCGCCCTCTTCATCAAGACTGTTTACAGCTTTAACTTTATCAACTGTATCATCTGTAGCAAAGATTTCTTCATCTACATAGTTCAGTTTTTCAACTTCTTCACCAGCTTCAAGAGCTTTGATCAGTTCTTCTGCACGTGGTCCGTGTAATGGGTTACACTCAACATCGCATGCGATCTTGCCGGCTAATGTATCTGTTAAACCAGCATTTGTTGTATCAAAAGACATAACCATGATTTCACCGTTTGCGATATCAGATCCTACTGTTTTACCAGCTGCTTCGATAGCATCGATAGCACCGAATGCTTCGTTATCGTTCTCGCAGTATACAACATTAATATTGTCATACTGTTTCAGCATGGACTCCATAACTTCCTGTCCTTTAGCCTGTGTGAATTCACCGGACTGCTGAGCAAGTAAGTTCCATCCATAGTTGTCAACACCTTCTTCAAGACCTTTGGAACGTCCAATCTGAGCTGTAGATCCAATTGTACCCTGGATATCAACGATGTTAACATCTTTTGCATCGATTCCTTTAGCTGTTGTGTATGCATTCAGCCATTCAGCTGCTTTTCTTCCTTCGAGTAAGGAGTCAGTTCCGATCCATGTTGTATATAAGCTGTCATCAGATACATCAACCATACGGTCTACGATGATTACAGGAATATCAGCATCTTTAGCTTCCTGAAGAACTGTATCCCAACCTGTCTCTGTTACAGGAGCTAAAAGAATGTAATCAACTTCCTGCTGGATGAAGTTACGGATTGCTGTTAACTGGTTTTCCTGTTTCTGCTGTGCATCGTCGAAGATTAATTCATATCCGTTCTCTTCGCTGAATGTGGATTTCATGGATTCTGTATTAGCTGTACGCCAGTCAGATTCAGCACCTACCTGTGAGAAACCAACTGTGATTGTGTCGTCCGCTGCTGCTACACCCACTGCCGGAACAACGCTCATACCGCATACCATTGTTGCTGTTAATAAAGCTGACACGATTTTTTTCTTCATTTTGTAAATCCTCCCGATTCATTTAAGATGTCTTTATTATAGTAAAAATCCAGGAAAATTCCATAGAATATTTTCCGCAAAAAGTTTATTCTTCTATCATATTTTGTTCATAATTTATACAAAGTTTATTTTTTTATTGCGGAAGTTGGATTTTTTATTGTGCATTATAAATACAGAAATAAATTATCAACTTTCTTTTATATTCACTTTGCACAATTCAGCATTAGTCGACATAATTCATACATTCCATTATTTGGCAGACCTTCGTAAGTCTCTATCAGCAGGCCATAAAACTGTTATTGGATATGAATAAACAATAAAATAATTGACTTTATCCACCTGAATACATAACAAAAGCTGCATATCTGTTAAGATTCTTAACTTCATGCAGCTTTTTCTTTGTTTATCTTGAATTGTTATCCAGGTTAATTTTTTTCGCCATATACACTTCCATAACCGTACCTTCTCCCTCTGTAGAAGAAATCTTCAGTCCATAACCCGGACCATAATAAAGTGCAATTCTCTCTGACACCGCAGCAAGTCCGAACCCGGCACGTTCACCGGTGCGAATGGCTTCCTGTACTTCATAAAGACGTTCCGGTGTCATTCCCTGACCATTGTCAGTCACTCTCAGCATCATATCATCTCCCAGATTGAATCCTTCAATAAGAATCTTACCTTTTCCACGCTTATTCTTAATTCCATGATAAAGAGCATTCTCCGCTAACGGCTGCAAAGTAAGCTTCGGCACCATCACTTCATCCAGTTCCGGCGGAATATTAATCTCAAATTCCATAATATCCCTGTATCTTGACTGCTGAATCTCCAGATAACTCAATGTGTGGCGTTTCTCTTCCGACAGCGGAATGATATCCTTCCCCTTCGAAAGCGAAGTGCGGAAAAAAACAGACAGACTTGTGATCATATCCACTGCATCCTGCTGCATACCACCCTCCACCAGCCACACAATAGTGTCCAGTGTATTATACAGAAAATGCGGATTTACCTGTGCCTGGATCAGCTGCAGCTCCGTCATATGCTGTACCTCCTGCTCCTTACGCACATTCTCAAGAAGCCCTTCAATCCTTCCTGCCATCTTTCTGGTACCGGCATCAAGCTCCTGGATTTCAACACTGTCGGCAGATACTACATTAATAGTTTTGTACTCTCCTTTTCCAACCTTCTTAATATTATGGAGAATTTCAGAAATCGGTTTGGTAACGCTGTATGTCAGACGGAAAGAACGCCGCAGCAGAATAGCCGTAGCAACCAAAATCGCCGCACACATAGTGATGATCGTCAGACGTACATTTCCAGCCAGTTGAGACTCTATCTGCACCAGTTCCGTCGCCTCCTGATAAATATAATTCTGCATTTCTTTCTCAAAGAGCGTGGTCAGGATTTCTGTATTATTTGCCACAAATTCCTGTCGTTCCTGATAATTCTTTATCTCAAGAAGCTGATTCATCCGTTTCTTAAGATTCTCCAGATAGTTAGTCAGATATTTCAGAGAACGCAGGCTTTCCTTCTTTGATGTGGTTTTCTTCAGACTCTCCACAGTACTGATTGCCTTGTCTACCTGCTCTGTCGGCAGCCCGTCCTTACCTTTTCGCCCGATAGTCACATAATAGATATCCATATCCACTTCATCTTTAAAGCTCATATCATTATTGGAATTTCTATAGTTTGCATTATATTCCGAACTCACCGCCAGATTATTAGACAACTGATTATATTCATTTGTATAATGCCAGAAAAAAACAAGAAGCACTATGATCAGAATTGTCATAGGGATCATAGTGCTCAGAAGCATCCACTTCATCTTTGTTTCCAGCTTCTCCTGTTTCTGCTTCATGAATCAGACTTCTCCTCTCGTCTTACGATACTCACTCGGAGTCATTCCCTGAGTTTTCTTAAAAAGATAGCTGAAGTAATGCGCATCCCTATATCCCACTTCCCCTGCAATCTCACTGGAACGTTTGGAAGTACAGCGAAGCAGCTCCTTTGCCTTGTCCATGCGAAGCGAAGTCAGATACTCAATAAATGTCTGTCCCATATTCTGACTGAAAAGCGCACTGAAATGATTGGCACTCACATTCGCCGCATGCGCCACTCTATTCAGAGAAATCTCTTCATCCATATAATGTCCATCTATAAAATCTATTGCCTGCTTCAACACACTTCTGTTCTGACTGCCTGCATTTTCATCACGGATTGCAATGGCCCGTTTCAAGACTTCCTCTGCATATGCAACAGAAGCTTCTGTAGACTGGCTTGTCTTCACAACATCATCTGTCTCTTCTCTGGACAATTCCGTATCATCATATCCAATTTTCTTAAGAAATGACAGTACAGAAAAACGCACATTCAAAACCACATAATTACGGAACACCAGTGATTTCATCGGTTCCCTGCCAATAGCATGGAAATAATCATGGACAAAACTGTCTACTTCATCTTCCAGACCACTGCTTAAAAATTTCTGAAGGATTTCCGGATTCAGGGCATTGATATTCACATTCTTAAGCTGAACAGCTTCTGTTTTTGAAGTGTCTGCTGAATTCTCCTTTACCTGCTCAAGCATATTGTAATAAAGAATATGCCCGTCATACAGATAACGGAATGCATAAGTTCTTGCAGCCGTGTGATAACTCTGCTTAATTCTGCTCAGACGGTCTGCCTCCTCGCCGACTGCCACAAACCAGTCCACATTTGCTCTGGTTTCTTCCATGATCTTCTGAATTGTTTCCACACATTCGCATGTATTCTTCTTTATCGTATCTCGCTGCCCCTTGACCAGAATCGCATAACTGAACACCTGATGTCTGAAAAGCATCGCAACCGGATGACTGAGGAAATAATTCTCAATCTTCTTATGTACTTCTGCCTCCCAGTCTGAATATCCTTCCGACGAATTACAACTGCTGTCTGAAGCATCCGGTGTAAAAATCAGAATATTATAAGCCTCTGCCACAATATCAAGATTCAAACGATCTGCTCTCCGATAAATCTCTTCCAGATCAAAGTCCGCTCTCACCAGAGATTCAAAGAAATCACGGCTCGCATTCCTCTCATACTCCTGCATCTCCAGTTTGAATTTCTCATAATATTCCTTCTGCGTCTTCTCATGTTCATAACGATTATGAATCTCCTCCAGACGCTCAATAAATGCATTCTTAGTAATTGGCTTCAGCAGATAATCCTCCACACCAATATTGATCGCCTGCTTCGCATAGTTAAAGTCATCATAGCCACTAAGAATCACAATCTTAATGTCCGGCAACTCCTTCTTTACCAATTTACATAATGTCAGACCATCCATAAACGGCATCTTAATATCAGTGATCAGAAGATCCGGTTTGCTCTTTAATATCAACGGCAGTGCCATCTCCCCATCAGATGCTTCTCCTGCCAGTTCAAACCCATACTGCTCCCAGGGAATCATCTTCTTAATCATCTCCCTGATCACAACTTCATCCTCTACCAAAAAAGTTTTTAACATCCCTACCACTCTCTCATACTAAAAAATCTACAGCAATCCTCTTAAATACATGATTTACGAGAACTTCTACATATCCATCATACAGGTTAACACCATAACTTTAATACATGTCGCACACTCAGGCAAGTTATTTTTTAAATGCTTCACACACTTCCTTTCACAGACGAGAAAGTTCCCCATCCGGACAGGGGATGACCGGACAGGGAACTTTCTCTGATAACTTTGGCTAAATTTTGAGTTAATATTTTTTCTTATTATTAAGTTACTTATTTTTTACAGGAAATAATTCCTCAGCTTTCGGTGCCCAATGCTCTGCATAAGCATCACACTTCGCACAGAGATGCTCCACAGACTCCGGTGATTGCAAATCTGTAGACTTCGCACCGGATTCTTCAACCATCTTACGAAGCTTCTGCGGATTCTCAAGCATCGGGCATGGACGAAGCATATTTTCATTAAACGGCTGACCGTCATGATATGCCATGAAAATCGGACTCTTCAATGCTTCCAGCAGAGTATTTTCATAAATATTTGCATTAGAATAATGGATAAATACACATGGGTCTACATCACCATTCGCATTGATATGAAGGTAACGTCTTCCTCCTGCAATACATCCTCCTACATACTGCGCATCATTCTGGAAATCCATTCCAAAAATAGCTTTTGTAGAACGATACTCTCTGATCTTGTGATACATCTTCTCACGCTGCTGTGGATTCGGCATTAATTCTACTACAGCGTCATTACCTGTCGGCATATAATGGAAAAACCATACAAATAATGCACCACAGTCAATAATGTGATCAAAAAATTCTTCGCTGCTTACACTGTCCACATTTGCAGAAGTATAACAGGTAGATACACCAAACGGAAGTTTATGAGCTTTCAGAAGTTCCATTGCATGCATAACTTTCTGATATACACCTTCTCCACGACGTCCGTCGTTTGCTTCCTCAGAACCTTCCAGGCTGATCGCCGGAACAAAATTCTTAACACGAAGCATTTCCTGGCAGAACTCTTCGTCGATCAGTGTACCATTTGTAAAGGAAAGGAACTCGCAGTCCGGATATTTCTCACAGATACGCATCAGGTCCTTCTTGCGGACCAGCGGTTCACCACCTGTATATATGTACATATAAGTTCCCATTTTTCTGCCCTGCTCTACAATAGAACAGATGGTATCAAAATCAAGATTCAGTTTGTGACCATACTCTGCTGCCCAGCATCCTGTACAGTGCAGATTACAGGCACTTGTAGGATCAAGAAGGATTGCCCATGGAACATTGCAGTTGTTCTCTTCTGCTGTTTCTTCCTGAAGTGCACTTCCCTTTAAGCTGGCATTGATAATAAAGTTTGTAAAGAATGCTTCACGTACTCCTGGATCCAGCTCATAAATCCTCAGGATCAGTTTATACCAGTTGCTATCCTTATTCTGGATTGCATTACGGATTGCATTTCTCTGTGACTCATACCAGCCATCCGGTACAAATTTATCTACAAGTTCCATCAGTTTCGGTATATTTACTTCCGGGTCCTTCTCCAGATAACCCAGACCTGTCTTAACTGCTGCTGCAAGTGCAGCCTGTTTTGCTTTGTCCATTAATTTCATGTGATTGCTCCTCCTTGTTGTGATGTGATATATATATATAAACACCTGTGTATCAGGTATATTTTTATTATTTTATCAATATTCATCCATATCTATGATATCCTGTTTCTGGTTTTTAATAATTTTTACAGTGTAAATCGCCACACAAAGATTCAGAATTCCCTCAAACAGAACCGAAACACCAACCAGGATCATCATGATCTCTGCTGTCTCAAACGGCCTTATCAAAAGTAAAAATCCCAGAACACCGGTCAGAATCGCTACCAGGAGAATTCTCCACCAGAGATTCAGCCCGAATTTCTTTGCATCTATCGACATCTGAATTTTAAATAATGCATCCGCAAGGATCAGAAGTCCAAAGATTCCAAAGATCAGATTCACCACTACGTTCCTGCGTACTATAATAATAATTCCTACTGCTGCCAGCAGCACTCCAAAGGCAAGATCAAACTGAAATGCCAGACAATAGATATCTCTGGAAAAATATCCCAGAATCTTTATCAATCCGTATACAATAAGCATAATCCCTACTGCTGTACAGAAAACTGCCATCGAACAATCCGGCCAGATAATCAGACAGGCACCCAGAACCATAAATAATACAGACATAATAATATAACCATTCTTGGCTAATTTTAACTGCTTCAGTGCATCCATCCTATTGCTCCTCCCTTCTGAAATATACCCGAACCTGTGACTGTCAGGCTCTTGTTTTCATCTCTTTATGGCTGCTATTATAGCTGTGATTTTTTTAACAATAAATAGACAAAAAAAAGCCCATGTCCAAAAAACAGACATAAGCTTAATTTTGTATAATATGAAAATTGAAGGAATTACCTATAACGCTTCTCTCAGATAATACATTTAAGAGAATTGCTATAATAAATATCAGGAACAACAGGTATTTTCACTCTATTCTGATCTGTTCAATACCGCATGTAGCTCCGGGTGCTTTTCAAAAAGCCGGGAAGCCTGACGCATTTCTTCTCCAAAATCAGATTTCAGATTATTATCCAGCCACTCCATCAGAAATCCCATAAACAGACACTTATAATATTGAATCAGAATCCGGATTTCTCCCTCATCAAGATCAAACTGATCTGCATTTTTCCGAAAATATTCCATAATAATATAGTTGGAAATCTCATTCATATAAAAAAGGAACGTATCTTTTTTCACTGATCTGTAAACATTAAACATAACCTTTCTGTTATTTCTCACCAGATCTGCCATTTCTTCCATACATTCCAGAATAGAGGCTCTGTCCTGTGGGTGTTCCAGAATCTCATCCCACTTCTTTTTCAAAATAAACTCCACTACATCCGGAATATCCTTAAAATGATAATAAAAAGTATTTCTGTTTACACCACATCGTTCCACGATATCCTTCACCGTAATCTTAGACATGGGCTTTTCATCCAGCAATTCTGTAAAAGTCTTTGCAATAATTTCCTTTGTAAAACCTGACATATTATCTTTTCCTCATCACTCTTAACACTGTTCTAATCATCAGTAACACTTTTCCTCTGAACAGCCCGCTCCGCATTAAAAAAGTCCACAGATAACCACTTTTATAAAGCAATTATCACTCATCTTTCGCAGGTTCTGAGTATTTTCATAATTATGCCATAAAGGATATAGTTTTGCAAGCGTTTCTAAAATTGGTCTTACCTATTCGGAGTCAGCACAATTTCTTTAATTTCAAGATTATCCGCACCATAATAAAATTTGATATAGTGATTATGACCAAATCCCATATTCAGGATGCGGCTTTCTTCTACCCATTTTCCATTGGTTCCCTGTACTGAAACAGTCATCTTATGAATATTATCCAAAAATACAGAAACCGGAAGCTGAGCCAGCTCACCAAGATCAGATTTCAAAGTAAACTTCATTGTGAAATCACCCATGAACTCGTTAGTCACAGCAATCACATCTGCCTTTCCCTTTGCAGGATGTAATAATGCACCGTCAATTACAATTTTCTGTGTCACCGAATCACTTTCAATACTTACCAGACTTCCGGCATCCACATCGTCCTCTTCCTTTGTATTTATAGCCTCCAGCTCTTCTTTACATATTCTGTCTGTCAACAATAAAACAGAAGGACTTTTTAACAGAAATCCCAGGATATTGGCAGCATTCCTCTGCAATTCTCCCACAGTAATTTTTCCTGCATGAAGCATTTCCTCCACATCGTCATTCTCCGGATTGGACTTCGCATCACTCACTACCATATAAATATCATTCTGGGCAGCTACCATAGGAGCTTTCGCAGTTACCTCTGCCTGATGACCCTCATAATTGGACTTCGCCCACCAGTCAGTCATGACAATACCCTGAAATCCCCACTCTTTTCTCAGAATAGTTGTACACAGATCATAGCTACCTGCAGTCCAGAGCCCATTTACACTTCCATAAGTAGTCATTACAGAACGTGCACCACCCTCCTTTACTGCAATCTCAAATCCCTTCAGATAGATCTCTCTCAGACATCTCTCAGACATAACAGAATCAGAAGTACTTCGTCCCACTTCCTGATTATTTCCACAGAAATGCTTAATCGTACTTCCAATTTCGGATTTAGCCATTGCCTTCACCTGAGCCGCACAAATTCTTCCTGTGAGAAGCGGATCCTCAGAAATATATTCAAAATTTCGACCATTCAGTGGATTCCTGTGAATATTCATACCTGGTCCCAGCAGGGAATCAATCTTATTCAGTCGAAGTTCCCTCCCTGTCATTTCATACAGCTCACCCACAAGCTCCGTATTAAAAGTACAGCCCAGCAAAGTTCCATTTGGCAGAGAAAACGCTTTCGTACCGCAATCCATACGAATCCCTGACGGCCCATCCGCGCAGCATCCCACCGGGATTCCAAGAGCCTTCAAAGACTCTGTCACACCGCCAAATGCAGCTGCAGTTCCAGCAGTGACCTTTGGACTGCACATTCCTTCACCGCGGAACATGGCAATCAGATCCGCCTCACTGATCTGTGCCACAAACTCATCCATAGAAACTTTTTTATCCAGTACATCTGCCAGCTTATAGCCTTTATCTCCCGTATACTCCAGAGTCTTCGGCATTCTTTCCTCTCTGCGTTTATGTGGATCTGCTGTGCGGACAGGAACCTCTTCTGTTACTGCCTGATAAGTTCCATCCGCTCTCAGAACGGCTTTCATTCTCCGGAATTTCTCAATCGGTGCATATGCCTCCTGTAACTGTTCTATTACACGTAATTCTTCTTCGTAAATTCCTGCTGATTTCGCACTTCTTACATCACTGCCTGCAAAAATTTCATAAGTTCCCTCTTCCAGAACATAACAGGATTTGTGTCCTGTCACTCCACTGTCATCATAAGAGGCCATATCATATTTGGGAATGATGATAACAAGTTCTTCTTTTTCACCCGGTGCCAGTTCCCGGGTTTTTGCAAATCCGATCAGCTTTCTTGCCGGATTTCCAAGTTTACCCTGCGGTGCTTTTACATAAACCTGTACAACCTCTTTGCCCCTCACATCACCGATATTGGTAACCGTCGCAGCCACTGTGAGTTCATCCTCAGTATTCTTAAAAATCTCCGCCTTTGTCTCAAAATTCGTATAGGACAAACCATATCCAAACGGATACAGCACCTTATCCTTCGCAAATGTCTCAAAATAACGATAACCCACATAAATATCTTCCTTATAATAATTCTTATATGGATCACCAAAATTCTCCGTAGACGGATAATACTCAATCCTCTCAGCAATGGTATCTGTCAGCTTCCCACATGCACACACTTTACCGGTCAGCACATCAGCCACACCATTGCCACCTTCCTGACCACCCTGCCATGCATACAGCACAGCCTGAGGATGATATTTCTCCACCCAACTCATATCAATAATATTTCCAACATTCAGCACCACAACTGTGCACTTACTCACCTCACAGACCCGGCAGATCAAATCCTCCTCCGTCTCCGTCAGACAATAGCTTCCCAGATTCGTATTATTATCCTGATCTTCACCTGCAGTTCTTCCTATAATAACAAGCGAAACATCGTTGCTACGTGCGCAGTCCAGCATTTCCTCTGTAACTTCCATCTCTTTCTGAGACCACGGAACACGACCCCATCCCTGACCTTCATCATAAGGATTCTCTTTAATCCAGTTTGCATAAATACCCAGCAGTTTCTCATCCAGTTGAATCTCTTTACACTCCTTCAGCGCATCCAGAATTCCCACTACATATCTCGTATTCACCAGACCGCCGGAACCAAGTCCGCTTTTATAATAATGAAATGCCATGCGGCCAAAAACAGCCACACTCTCTCCCTCTCTCAAAGGAAGTGCCTGCTTCTCATTCTCCAGAAGTACACATCCCTCTGCGGCTGCCTGTCTCGCCAGTGTTGCATATTTCTCTAAATCCAATTTATAATCGTTCATGTTTTATCCTTTCTTTCTGAGAACAACATCTCTCAAGCGATGCAATGATCGTTCCGACCGTTTTTCCCCAATACTTTCTATTCCCCATCTTATCAGAAAAAATCTTTGCTGAAAACACTAAATATTTACAGGAAAATAATCCACCTTTCCTTCAAAACATCTTCAGCCTTTTACGGCACCAAGCGCGATACCTTTGGTAAAATATCTCTGTAAAAACGGATACAGGCATAAAATCGGTAGCATTGCAACAAACGCTATTGCCATTCTGACAGATGCAGATGGAATATCTGCAATTGCAACAGTTGACGCACCAGAAGCATTCTGTGTCAGTGCTGTCAAATCTGAAATCATCTTATTCAGAAGGTTCTGAATGCCATATAACTTCGTATCTCTAATATAGTACAGACCATTTGTCCAGTCATTCCAGTATCCTAATCCGGAAAGCAGACCCATGGCAATAAGAATGGGTTTACCCAGTGGCAATACAATTTTGAAAAAAATCTGGAATTGACTTGCACCGTCAATCTGAGCTGCTTCAAAAAGTGCATCCGGAATACTGGTCGCAAAGAATGTACGAATCAGCATAACATTCATAGCACTCATCAGAAGTCCCGGCACAATATATGCAAGCAGTGTGTTATTGATATGGAAAATTCCTGTATACATGAGATATGTAGGAACCAGTCCACCATTAAATAACATGGTAAAAAATATGTAGAAATTCAGGATTCTTTTTCCTGGAAGATTTTTCAGGGAAAGCGGATACGCCAACAATGCAGACATTGCCACATTAATACTGGTTCCTATTACAGTGACCAGTATTGTAATTCCATATGCCCTGAATACATTTGCAGCATTATCCCAGATAAACTTATAGGCATGAATACTGAACTCTTTTGGAAAAAAGGAATATCCATCTCTAACCAGAGCACTTTCAGAGGTAATAGATGACATAAATAACAAGATAAACGGCAATACAATACAGATTGTAACCAGTATCATGACCGTATGTGCCAATCGTTCAAATCTTTTTGCACTTTTGCTTCTAACCATTTTTTACCTCCTAGAACATTGCATTTTCAGGGCTTAATTTGCGCACAACCACATTTGCCAGCAGTACACAGGCAAATCCGACAATGGACTGATAAAAGCCTGCCGCTGAAGCCATTCCGATATTTCCGGACTGAAGCAGTGCCCTGTATACATAAGTATCGATTACATTGGTGGTATCATAAAGCTGACCGGAATTTTGTGTAACCTGATAGAATAATCCAAAATCAGAATAGAAAATTCTTCCAATGTTTAACAGTGTCAAAGTGATTACAGACGGCATGATCGATGGAAGTGTAATGTATCGGATCTGTTTCCACTTTGAAGCTCCATCCAGTTCTGCAGCCTCATAAAAAGAAGGATCAATTCCGGAAATACTGGAAATATAAATCAGGCATCCATATCCTACACCTTTCCATGTATTTACGATAACCAGGATCACAGGCCAATATTTGGATTCTGAATACCAATTAATTGCTTCTTTCCCGAAAAACGGAAGAATTGTCTTATTCAGCATTCCATTATCCCCACTGAAAAAGGCAAAAGTGATATAACTTACAATTACAATAGACATAAGAAACGGCAGTAAAATTGCACTTTGATAAATTGTTTTGCATGCCTTGCTCCGAATATCACAGATAAAGATGGCAAATGCAATTCCCAGAATCAGGTTGATGATAATAAATACAATATTATAAAGCAACGTATTTCTTGTAATCGTCCACGCATCATTAAACAGATAAGTAAAATTGCTGAGACCGGCCCATGGGCTGCCAAAGATTCCATCTACCACGTTGTAATTTTTGAAAGCAACCACAAGTCCTGCCATCGGCATATAATTATTGATAAAAAGATAAATCAGCCCCGGTGCCATCATCAGATAAAGCGGTACCCATCTTTTAAATTTTGCTTTTTTCATAAATTTTTCCTTTCAATTATCTGGAATATAACAGGGGATACATAGCGGCATCCCCTGTCTGTGTTATTTATTCTCTTCCAGCCACTTGTCCAGCTGTTCCTGTTTGGTGCTGATCACTTTCTCAATTCCTGCTTTCTTCAGTTCCTCAATAAATTTCGGAAGTGTTTCTTCAGGATCTACTGTACCAGAACCAAGAGCAGCTGCATATTTTGCTTTTACATTACTCAGTGCAGCCAGTTCGTTTGCAACACTTGTAGAATCATAGGTAAATCCGAATGCTTTTGATTTGATTGCACTCTCATTCAGTGCCTTTGTTTCATCCCAGATATCTGGTGAATCACCCTCCCAGATATGCATTTTAAACTGGTCAAATAACTGCCATCCTTCTGCCAGATGATACGTGTTGCTGTCATCTTTTCCATCCGGATAGTTAATGATATTATTTTCAGCATCTACAACTTCGTAATCAACACCTTCTTCCCCCCAGTTCAACAGGTTCAGAATATCTGCATTTCCATATAAATAATCCAGACACTGCATTGTTTTATCTTTATCAGCAGAACTTGAACTGATGCCATAAGTCAGGTAAGAAATTTGTGCAGTACCAGCCCATGGTTCGGAAATCGGAGCAATCTCCATCTCTGTTCCGCAAAGTAAAGCGGCACGGGTATCATATCCTGGTTTGTTTGGTGCAAGGTAAGAAAAAGCGGCACCTGCTTTTACCTGATTCTCCGCACTCTCTGTTGTGGTTGCAGCATCTTTGGACAAATAACCTTTTTGCTGCCAGTCATACATTGTTTCTACAAACTCTTTATATTCATCTGTCTCATAATAATCTACAACTGTCGTATCCTGACCATGATCCATCAATACACCAAATCCATCAGTAAGTGTATCATTCATTTCATATTTGGTATCCGGTGTTGCACTGTTATTGCTTGCCATCATGACCATATCTGGATATTTTTCTTTCACAGTTGCATAAACGTCAGTCAAATCTTTATAATCTGTGATAGAAGATACATCAATTCCACACTCATCCAGAATATCTTTTCGCATAATAACAGATGACTGGCAGAACCATTCGCGTCCTGTTGTCACACCGTATACATAATTTCCGATATTTGCTGCTTTCGCAGTATCACCAAGCAGTTCTTTAATATTATTGCCATATTTGTCGATATATTCAGACATGTCAATAACCTGCTTCGCATTCACCATGGAATTAACCTGTTCCACCAGGATTGGTACAATGTCCATCTTTTCTCCACCGGATAGAATCAGCTTCATTGTTTCCGCATAGGCACCCCAGCTGATCGGTTCGATATCGAGTTCCATATTGATATCTTTCTTCATAATCTCATTGATTTTCTTCTCGATGCGATCTGTATCTTCCTCCTTATCTCCAATATAAGCCATTGTAACTGTATAAGTCTCATCAGAAGAATCTTTAGCCTCTTTTGAACCGGAATCGCCACAGGCAGTCAGCCCCATAGAAGCCAGTACCATAGCCATTCCCGCTGCAATCACTTTCTTATTCATCCTTTTACCTCAATTCTTTTCCTTTTTAATTTTTTTTGATGTATACATCTCTCTGTCTGATGTTTCTCATTATACAGATTTTCCAGTATTTTAATAGTAAAATAACGACCTCACACTTTCCGAAATCCGATTTCTTTTTTCATAGCTTGTCTCTTTTGTTGTATCAAAAGGTCGGAATATTATTATCTTTTTATCGGATTTTTGTTATAATTGTTTTCATCATAATGATTTTATAATATTTCAGGAGGTATTTATATGTATTCCAGACATCGTGTTGCCGGATACTCCATTGATCATGTCATAAAATTTTTGTTTTTTCTGCTGGTTCCGGTTGTAATCCTGGATATCATGATCAGCTGTTTTGTCATTTTTTCCATGCGTTCCCAAAGTATTCAGTCCCTGCAAGATACAACATCCCTTTATGCTTCGCAAATCGACACCGTACATATTTCCATCAATCGCTATTTAATCCGGCTCCTGACTGAAAATGACGATGCAGATACTCTGTTGGAAACACAGGACAAACTGGAATTCATTTCATCCGCAGAACGAGTTCATAATAATATTGATATTTTTCTGGAATCTTTTGAAAAAGGATATCAGATTTTTCTATATAATTCAGAGAATGAACGGATGTATCGTCCTACAGAAATTTTTCAGACACTTACTCAGAATCAGCTCGTACTGCTGAACAAGCATCTGATCCAAAAAATAACTGCGCCCAAAACAAGTTTCTACACGGATGCCTGGGAAGTACTAATGTTCGGAAAGAACGTATATTTTTACAAATCCTTTCATACAGGCTCCCACTACGCCTGCTGTTTTATTCCTGCTGACAATATCATTCAGCCACTAAAAAACATAATTAAAGAAAAAGACGGTTTCATTTCTCTTACCTCGCAAAACGGAACCGTACTTACTAATAAAGAACTGCTGAAGCAACACCATATTGAATTTTCAAGAAAAAGCAATTCCGATTCTTACGAGACTTATAATAAGGGAAATAATCTGATTATCAGCGGTGCTCTGATTATGGGTGCTTTTTATCCTCAGATTATTCTCAGCAAATTCAGGGCTTATGAAAAAATAATCCTGCTTCAGTTTATTCTTGTACTGGCAGTCCTTCTGGTCGCAGTTATCCTGTTTACTTCCATTTTCTATATGAAGAAACACGTTCTGACTCCGATCAAGCTCTTTTTAGAAAATCTGGCACATCTGGATGATTCTGCAGAAACCATCAGTTTAAAAGACACCAATCTTCTCGAACTTGAGCAGGCGAACTCCCAGTTCAAAAATCTGATGCGCCAGATCAAAAAACTGAAAATTGACATTTACGAAAAAGAACTGGAAAAACAAAAAACAATGATGAATTATCTTCAGCTACAGATCCGTCCTCACTTTTTTCTGAACTGTCTGAATACCATTTACAGTATGGCACAGACGCAGCTTTACGAAGAGATCATGAAAATGTCTATGATTACTTCCAACTATTTTCGATATATTTTCCAGAACACCCAGGATCTTGTTCCTGTAAAAAATGAACTGGAACATATAAAAAATTATATGGAAATCCAAAAGATGCGTTACGGAGATACGTTCTCCTATGAAATTCACGCAGAAGAAGGTACAGAAAACATACGAATCCCACCAATTCTGATCCAGACCTTTATAGAAAACGCCATCAAACACTCCAATACTTTTGATGACCCCATAATCATACGCACAGACATCGCCTGGATGACTGCCGGCGGAAATTCACATGAAAATATTCAGATTCAGGTCATGGACACTGGATGCGGATTCTCGGAAGACATCCTGCAATCCCTAAATTCTGCTATTCCTCTGGAACCTCAAAATGGTCACCGTATTGGAATTACCAATGCCATCCAACGTCTGAATCTGCTGTACGGTCAGGGAGAAGCGGTCATTACTTTCTCAAACCTCCCGTCTGGGGGTGCCTGCGTAACCATCCTTCTCCCTGCAATCTGATCCAATTCTCTGCCTAATTTATGAAAGGAAAGTTTTATGAACGCATTATTAGTTGATGATGACCGCTTTGTTGTAGCGGCCCTTGAGAAAAAAATAAACTGGGAGCAACTAACAATCACAGAAGTACTCACTGCTTTCAATATCCGTCAAGCTCAGAAAATCATAGAAAAAAACTCCATCGATATCTGTGTTTGCGATATCGAAATGCCCGGCGGTTCTGGTCTTGATCTTCTTTCCTGGGTCCGGGAATCAGGAAAAGAAATACAATTTATTTTCCTGACCAGCTATGCGGATTTTGATTACGCAAAAAAAGCTATCGAACTGTCCTCCCTCGATTACCAGCTAAAACCTATAGACTTTGATACTTTATTCCATATTCTGGAAAAAGCAGTTTCTAAAGTCAGAAAGAATGCTGCGCTCACCCAGACAAAAGCAGACAGTCAGAAATGGAAAGATAATTACCGCTATATTGTAGATTTATTCTGGAAAGAACTTTTTGCCACCACTCTGTTTCGTGAACCTTCTCTTCTTGAAACAGAATTAAGAAAAAAAGATCTTTCCTATACAGCAGATGACCTCTTCATTCCTGTTTTGTTCCGGCTTTATCCACTCTCCGGCCAGATAATGCCCATGGAGTCTTCCATGGTAGATTTTTCTTTCCAGAATATTACAGCCGAAACCTTTCAGAAATCCTGCATTCTCTATGAGTCTATAGTGATACTGAACACCTTTGAATACGTTGTCATACTTTCTGGATTGCAACTGGAACAAATCCGTCAGCCATTTACAGAAAATCTACTGACACTGTTCAAAAATCTTCAGAGTTTTCTGCACTGTGAAATTGCATGCGGCATTGCACCAGAGGTTTCCCTGACAGAACTGCCTGAAACTCTTACCAGACTACGTGAAATGAGAGAATCCAACCTTAACTCCGTAAATAAACCACTTTTTCTGCAAGATTTTGTTCCCAGCACAACTTCCTACATCCCTCCATCACTGGAAGTAATCAATACTTTTCTGGAACAAAAACAGGCAGACGCAGCTTTACAGAATATCGAAAATTACCTGTCCAAATACATTCAGGCCAGTGGTATCACCAAAAATTTTCTTCTGCATCTGAGACTTGATATCGAACAAATTGTTTTTTCCTATCTACATAAAAACGGAATCGAAGCACACACTCTATTTTCTTCAGAAGAAAGAGACGAACTGATCACAAAATCTCTGGACGCTGTACCATATATGTTTAATTATCTGCGCTATCTGATACAACGCGCCGTAGAATACAATAGCTTCATCAACGAAAAAGACTCCGTCGTTGATATTGTACTCAACTATATCCATCAGCACTACTCCGAAGATATCTCACGTACCATGCTGGCTGATATGGTTTATCTCAATCCAGATTATCTGGCACGACTTTTCAAAAAACAAACGCAGACCTCTATCATCAATTACATCACCACCTATCGGTTAGAAAAAGCAAAAGAGCTTCTGCTCAACCCTGACATCCCGGTTGGAACAGTTGCTTTGAAAGTCGGCTATGGAAATTATTCCTACTTTTCCAAACTGTTTAAAGATGTGGTCGGCTGCACCCCCAATGAATATCGAAAAAAATAAAAAGGTTCTTTCTACGGTATAATTTAGAGGGGCTGTCAAACTGACATCCCCTCTGTATCTATTCTATTTTATTCCTTATGCACTTTCAGAAATTTCATAGTAATTTCCGTTCCACTTCCTTCTTCACTTCTCAGCACAATACTTCCATTCAAAGTGCTGACCGCATGCTTCACAATAGAAAGTCCCAGTCCGGTACCTCCAATCTCTTTGGAATGACTTTTATCCACTCTGTAAAATCTCTCAAAAACTCTATCCTGATCTTCCTTTGGAATTCCCACACCTGTATCCTTGACTACAATCTGTATCTCATGTGCAGTCTGAGTCAGAAAAATGCTTACACTTCCATCATTTCGGTTATACTTAATGGCATTATCGCAGACATTATAAACTGCCTCTTCCAGAAGTGTCCGAACTGCTTCCATCTTCATACTGTCCCCACAGATATAAAGATGCACATTCATGCTCTGTGCTTTCTCCTTCAGACTTTCAAAGGCATTCTTACAAACCTGATAAACATCCACCAGTTCCCAGGTGTAGGATGTTTTTTCCTCGTCAAGCTGGGAAATCTGGATCACATCCTCAACCAGCTGAAGCAGTCTCTGGGATTCCTTATAAATACGCCCTGCAAACTTGGGAATATCCTCACATTTCACCAGACCGCCCTGCATGATCTCCGCAAATCCTGAAATAGAAGTCAGAGGAGTCTTCAGCTCATGAGAGACATTTGCCGAAAACTCTCTCCGCAGATTCTCCCTCTCAAGCTTCTCTGTCACATTCACAAGCAGGATCACAGCACCTTCTGTTTTTTGTCCACGTACCACAGGATTGGCAATCAACTGGATATCGCTTCCATTTAATTTCAATATCAGTTCCGCATGTTCTCCGCTGAGAACCTGCTCGATCGCATGTCTGAAATCTTCCGCACGATCCAGACAGTAAACACTTTCTCCCTGACATACTTTATCTACCCGGAACAGATTCCATGCACTGGAATTGGCAGAAAGAATCATGGTATACCTATCAATCACGATCAGACCTTCCTGCATATTTTCTGTAATAAGAGAGAATTCTTCCTGCTGCTGTTTTGCCAGTTCCAGCTGCTTCTGGATTTGCCGGTTCTGTTTATGGATTTTACCTAAAAGCGGAGAAAGCTCCTCGTAAATCTTATTCTCCTCCGGATGCTCCAGATCCAGCTCATTCACAGGTTTTACGATCCTTTTTGATATCACAGATGCCATGATTCCTGATAGAATCAGCATCAGAAATAAGAGTCCACATAAGGGAAGAAGAAGATTTTCAACCAGTGCCAGCACAGAATCCTGAGTGCCTGAAACTCTCAGCACAGTTCCATCCTTCAGACGCAGTGCATAATAAATTGTTTTCTCAGAAAGTGTATCCGAATACCTGGAACATTCTCCTGCACCATATTTCTCTGCTTTCTGAAATTCAGTTCTGTTCTTATGATTTTGCATTTCATCTGCATCAGCCTTATTATCAAAAAGCACAGTTCCATCCTTATTAATATAAGTAATCCTTGAGCTCTTATCCTTTACATTCTTCAGATAATCTGTTCCCTGTTGCTCCACACCATATGCCAGATAAGCAGCTTCCTTAGACAGCTCTTTGCGCATCTGTCCGTCAAAATTGCTGTAAAGGATTCCCATTACAGCAGCCAGTCCCACAGTCAGAACCAATGCACATACAAACATTATAGATTTAAAGATTTTTTTTGTCACTTCTCTTCACTTCCCCTTTTTATTTAATACCTCAGGCAGATATCGGTCTCCGATTGAGATATATAATAACTCAAATATCCGCAAACGGTTCCCGCCTGCGGATATAAAAAGCCCTGCTTCCAAATAATTATATTCAAAATCAGAGACTTTCTCTATTCAATTAATTATTCAGATAATCCTGATGCTCATTATTTCTGTGCTGTCCTGTGATGGAATATTCTACCCATTCAGCAATATTCACTGCGTGATCACCAATACGTTCAAAGTACTTTGCAGTCATAAGAAGATCCAGCCCTGTCTTGGCATCCAGATTTCCTCCGTAAATCATATCTGCAAGCTTCTCTTTGATCTCATTAAATGCATCATCCACCACATCGTCTCTGTCAATGACATTTCTGCACAACTCCAGATCACTCTTTACAAAAGCATCCACACTCTCAGTTACCATACGCACAGTGTCCTCCGCCATCTGTGTGATAGTCTCCGGAATCGCAGTAGTATTCTTTGCAACATACAAAGACAGATCTGCAATATCTGCTGCCTGGTCACCGATACGTTCCATATCAGAAACCATCTTCAATGCTGCAGATATCTCTCTTAAATCTCTTGCAACCGGGTGCTGATGAAGCAGAAGACTCAGGCACAGATTCTCAATCTCTCTTTCTTTGGCATCAATATCTCTGTCCGTCTCAAAAACCTGGCGGGCAATCTCTTCATTCTGTACCTTCTGGATTGCTTTTGCAGAGAATGAAATTGCTTTCTCACAATAGCTTCCCAGTGTGATAAGCTGAATGTGCAGTTCCTCCAGCTGTCTTTCGAAATACTTTGACATAATCAACCAAACCTTCCTGTAATATAATCCTCTGTACGCTTGTCAGAAGGCATAGAGAACAGTTTATCAGTATCATCAAACTCAACTACTTCTCCCAGAAGGAAGAAAGCTGTTTTATCAGAAATACGTGTAGCCTGCTGCATATTATGAGTTACCATAACAATGGTATAATCCTTCTTTAACTCCATCGCCAGCTCCTCGATCTTGGAAGTTGAGATAGGGTCAAGTGCGGATGTAGGCTCATCCATCAGAAGTACCTCCGGCTGAACTGCCAGTGCTCTGGCAATGCAAAGTCTCTGCTGCTGGCCGCCTGACATACCCAGTGCGCTTTTCTTTAATCTGTCTTTTACTTCATCCCAGATTGCCGCATCGCGGAGAGATTTTTCTACAATATCATCCAGTTTAGACTTGGAACGGATTCCATGGGTTCTCGGTCCATATGCAATGTTATCATAAATACTCATAGGGAAAGGATTAGGCTTCTGGAATACCATTCCCACTCTTTTTCTCAGAAGATTCACATCCATATCTCCGTAAATATCTTCACCGTCAAGCTGTACCTTACCGGTGATCACACATCCCTCAACAAGGTCATTCATACGGTTTAAAGATTTCAGAAGTGTAGATTTACCACAGCCACTCGGTCCGATAAAAGCTGTGATTTCTTTCTCCGGAATTGCCATGTTTATATTCCTCAGCGCATGAAACTTTCCGTAATGTAAGTTCATATTTTCAACTGTTATTTTTTCATTTCCACTCATTTTTCTTATCCTTTCGCAATTCGTTTGGCAACTGCTCCGGACAGGAAATTGATTACAAGAACAAATGCCAGAATAACAACTGCTGTTGCAGATGCCTGATTCATATGAAGGCCCTCACCTGACAGCACATACATATGAAGTGCCAGAGTACGTCCGGAACCCATCAAGTTCTTCGGTACCTCTGCAACTGTACCTGCTGTATAAATCAGGGCTGCTGTTTCGCCGATCACACGTCCGATGGCCAGGATCACACCTGCCAGAATACCAGGTACTGCTGATGGCAGAACAATGGTGAAAATGGTACGAAGTTTACCTGCTCCAAGTCCGAAGCTGGCTTCACGATAAGAATCAGGGACAGACTTCAGGGCTTCTTCCGCAGTACGCATGATCAAAGGAAGAATCATGATCACCAGTGTGAAAGCACCGGACAGAAGTGAAAGTCCCCAATGCAGTGCTGTTACGAAAAACAGCATACCGAAAAGACCATATACAATAGAAGGAATTCCTGAAAGTGTTTCTGCCGTAATACGGATCACATTTACAAGCTTACTTCCTTTTTTCGCATATTCTACCAGATAGATGGCTGCAAAGATTCCCAGCGGTGCTGCGATCACAAGTGAAACAACCGTCAGGATGAATGTGTTGATCAGAGAAGGAAGTAAGGAAAGATTCTCTGAATTATAAGTTAAACTGAACAAGTCTGTTGACAGATACGGTACGCCCTTGACCAGAATATATCCGATCAGAAAGAACAGTAATGCAAATGTCAGGACTGCACCTAAAAGGGTAAGCAATGCAAGAACACCTGATCCCGGATGCTTAATATATGCCTTCATCTGATCTGAGAAAGAAGACTCATTCTGCTTTTTTTCTTTGGACAAATCAATTGCCGCTGCTGTATCAATTTGCATGTTCTGCCCTCCTGTTCAGTAAAGAAAGACTCAGGTTAATGATAAGAATAAAGATAAATAACACAACTGCTGTTGCGATCAGAGCTTCTCTGTGAAGACCTGTTGCATAACCCATCTCAGTGACGATATTTGCAGTCATTGTACGGACACCTTTCAGGATTCCCTGTGGCATTCTCGGCTGGTTACCTGCAACCATTACAACTGCCATTGTCTCACCGATCGCACGGCCGATTCCAAGTACTACTGCTGCCAGAATACCTGATTTTGCTGCCGGAAGCATGACAAAAAAGATGCTTCTCTCCTTGGTTGCTCCCAGTGCCAGTGAACCTTCGTAATAACTGTCAGGTACGCTGCGGATCGCAGATTCCGTAACTCCGATGATAGTCGGCAGGATCATCATTCCAAGCAGAACACAGGCTGCCAGCATACTGGTTCCTGTTCCGCCGAAAATCTGTCTGATCAGAGGAACAATGAGAATCAGGCCAAAGAAACCATATACAATAGAAGGTACACCTGCCATCAATTCAATTCCTGATTTCAATGGTCTGTAAATTTTCTTCGGACAGTAACGTGCCATAAAAACAGAAGTAAAAAGTGCGATCGGCACACCCAGAAGAATGGCACCTGCAGTTACATAGATACTTGCTACGATCATTGGAAGGATTCCAAAAATATCATTTGACGGCTTCCACTTTGTTCCCAGCAGGAACTTCAGCGGACCGATTTTCCCGATAGCCGGGACACCATTTGCAAACAGAAATGCACAGATCAGAAACACTGCCAGCACTGAAGTACAGGCTGCGATCAGAAATACACATTTCATTGCTTTTTCTTTAAAGTGGTTCATTCATTACACCTTTCTTTCCCTGTATCAAAAATCATAACCTGTCACTTTTACAGTGATTCTGAAAATATGATTTTCAACATGCAAACAGCCCGCCTGCTGTACTATTTCATTCACAGGCGAACTGCTCTGAAACTAAATCTGTTACATTATTTAGCAAGATCTTCCCATGTAGTAGTCTCGCCTGTGTATACAGCCTTTACCTGATCGCTTGTAAGTTCATCAACATCATTGTCTTTGTTTACGATAACTGCGATACCATCTCTTGCGATAACTGTAGCTGTAAGACCAAGGTCTTTCTCTTCATCTTTCAGGTCACGGGATGCCATACCGATATCTGCTGTTCCTTCTGCTGCCATGTTTACACCTGTTGTGGAATCACTCTGCTGAACTTCTACAGTTACGTCTTTGTTTACTGCTTCATAGCCTTCTGCAAGTTTCTCCATAACCGGTGTTACTGAAGAAGAACCTGCAACTACTACTTTACCGGAAACTCCGTCTGCTGCTTCATAAGCCTTAGCATCTGCTGCTTCTTTGATATATCCGTTGTCCTCTACGATCTTCTGTCCGTCAGAGCTCATAATGTAGTTTACAAAATCCTTTGCTGCATCGCTTTCTTTATCAGATGTAAGGATGTTGAATGGACGTGCGATCTTGTAAGAATCATTGGAAACATTATCTACAGTAGCTTCTACGCCATCAATCTTAACTGCCTTTACTGTATCATCCAGAGAACCAAGTGAGATATAACCGATTGCATTTTCATCACCTGCAACAGTTGTCATCATAACAGATGTGCTGTTTGTTACACTTGCTTCATCTGTAGTCATATCTACTTTCTCACCGTCTTTTTCTTCTTCAATTCCAAACAGTTCTACGAATGCTCCACGTGTACCGGAACCATCCTCACGGGATACAACTGTGATGTCTCCGCTTGCTGCACTTACGATTGTTGTGAAAGCTGTTGCTCCGATAACTGCTGCTGTAAGGATTGTTGCGATTTTTTTCTTCATGATAATTTTCTCCTCTTCCCATGAGCCATGTTTTTAATATAAAGTGAAAGGCTCATTTCCTTTTTAATATCTTTATGTTTTATAACTTGTTGCCTCATTTACAAGTGCTATTATAGAAATCCAAAGTTAAATGTAAAACCACGCTAAAGTAAAATCTTTGTAAATTGAAAATTTTTGTGAAGGTTGTAAAAACAGGTTCAAGGTGCTATCATAAACTATATCTTCAAGTCCCCACCCACTGCTTATTACTTTTCGCAAGTCAAGCAGGGGACTTACTTGATTCGGTTAAAATTTATACACAGGAGGATTTTATATATGAAAAATTTAAGATGTGAAAAAGCAGTAGAAAAGAAACATAACGGCTATAACTGTGCACAGGCTGTGGCCTGTTCTTTCTGTAAAGAGGCATCTATGGATGAGGATACACTCAAAAAGATCACACAGGGATTCGGTGCAGGTCTTGGCACCATGGCCGGTACATGCGGAGCAATCTCCGGTGCTGCAGTTGTAGCAGGACTTATTAACCAGGACAAAGCCGGAACCTCTCAGACTGTTCGCTCTGTCATGAATCAGTTTAAACAGCAGAATGGAACTGTAATATGTAAAGACTTAAAGGGTGTAGAAACCGGAAAGGTACTCCGTTCCTGTGATGACTGTGTCAGAGATGCGGTAAAATTCCTGGAAGACGCATTAAAATCAGAAAATTGATTTCAGGCAGATATTCACAATACATAAATACCAACGCAAAAGAGGCTATACACTCATAACGTGCATAGCCTCTCTCAATTTCAAATTTTCTCAGTTCCCTATTAACTTTATATCAGTAAGTTTCTTTTACTACCTGTTCACAGTCATCTGCTGTTCCTGAACTTTTTTTATTTCCTCCAGAGACAGATTCAGCATCTCAGCAACCTCTTCCGGAGTTTTTCCACTCATAAGAGCTCCAAGAATCATTCCCTCATGGCGTCCTTGTTGTATTCCTTTTTGTTCTCCTGTACGCATTCCTTTTTCATAAATCCTATCTCCAAATCCTGTCATTTTGCTCGCCTCCTTCTGAAATGGTTCTGACCATTTTATATGTGAATATTTTTGTATCCTGTTTATATCACCGTCAAATATTCCGTTCAAATACTCAAATATTCCGTTTTCTTCTGGTTCTTTTCCCTGTCGGATCATAATTACCGTTAAGAGATCATATTCATCCTCTGGTTCATCTGCTATCCCTATGATATCCTTCTTCGAAAAAGAATATTCCGTCAACGTATTTTGCAGTTTCTTTGGCACATCCTCCGCACAGATCCATATGGAATAACATTTCTCCAATTTTGAATAATCCGTGGTCTGTGTAATCATACTTAGCTGGGAGGAAAGGTCTCTGGCTACATAATATACTGCACGTTTTAATATAGGATATGACGGATTACTTGGTCGGTAGCTTTTCTGTGCTTCCATATCAATATGTAAATTCACTCTTATCTTCTCTGTAGATAATTTAGGATTTATTATTTTAAACCGAATATCAAATCGTACCAGCTTCTCCACCAGAGACGACAATTCACTGTCTTCCTTTGTTAATCTCAAATCCCTTTCTATGTTTGGTATATCACTTACGAAATCATCTTTTGTAATAGAAGAAATATCTAAACACTGTAGAATTTCTTCCTGTGAGCACGTTTTAAACTCCGACACTGTCATCTGCAGGATAGGAACAATAATCTCTTTATTACTCATAAGCTGTTTCATTCCTGCATCATACTCTGCGCCAGTCACTCCAGACGTATATACGTCCATCTTCGTCTCATCACGCATGATTTCTCCTCTCCGGGGAACTGAGACTGTTTTTTCTTTTGTATATGGATATATTAACATGAAAACCTGAACCTTACAATTCTTCCATAACATTCTCTTGCAAAATCGCCCTTTACAATTTATGATATATCTATCTGGAACAATAATAGAGGAAATAATTGCCTGTAAATAGTCACGATAAATCTATACGAGGAGAATGTCTATGAAAGTTTTAGTTTACCGCAAATGCAGTACCTGCATGAAAGCTCTGAAATGGCTGGATGAACACAGTATCAGTTATGAAGAACGGGCTATTAAAGAAGAAAATCCTACCTATGAAGAATTAAAAGAATGGTACACCAAAAGTGGTCTTCCACTGAAGAAATTCTTTAATACAAGTGGGATGCTCTATAAGGAAATGGGATTGAAAGATAAGTTAAAAGATATGTCTGAAGATGAACAGCTGAAGCTTCTTGCCACAGACGGAATGCTGGTGAAACGACCGCTGGTAATCGGGGATGACTTTGTACTTACCGGATTCAGGGAGAAAGAATGGATCGAGGCTATGCACGTGTGATGTGCATAGCCTCTCCTTTCATTTTCTTCGTATCTGATAATAAAAGTTGCTTATATGGATATGATGTTCCTGGCACCAGCATTTATCAGAAAGGCCACTGGACCGGCATTCCTGGATCAGATCCAGCCATTCTTTATCTGTACGTCTTGGATTTCTTTTAGGCATAAAAATTCAACTCCTGTTTTTTATTTGGAGTGGGATTAGCACAGGTACCAGAAGAACTGAAGTGAAATGGTCCTAAGTGCAAAAAACTGGAAAGGTTATAGAGATACCACTCCTTAGAGGGATTATCTCATAAATTTAGGATACTGAAAAACCGGTGGATTATTCATCGCTTACCTTCAACACGACTGGTCACCCAAAAGCATTGGAGGCTCGCTACAAGGCTCACTGGCGATTACCTTGACCAGACTTTCACTGGCAAACTGATAACAGCTTGCAGAACACACGACTTTCACTCTTTAGGAACGTGCGCCGCCAGGCGCACATAGAAAATTTAAAAAGGCTACTGCACACTTTATAGTGCAATAGCCTTTTTACTCATTTTAATTAAATTACAAAATTTCTCAGATATTTTGTGCTAATTTTAACAGATTTTATCTTTTCATCCAGCGAAGCTTCAAAAGCACGGTCTTCTATTTCTATGCAACCATATCCATCAAACTGAATGTCTGTTAATGCTGAAACATATTTTGCCCAGTTTACATCCCCTAAGCCAGGGATCTTAGGTGTCATATAATCCAAAGGATATGCCATTACTCCGGCTTCCTTCAATTTATCCTCATAGACTTTTATATCTTTAAAATGTACATGAAAAATCTTATCTTTAAATTCATATAACGGCTTG
>OCHC01000825.1_pt1 | contig 28984 bp, 18 predicted proteins | sample 1538641 | NCBI WGS metagenome assembly OCHC01 (sample SAMN04571714, study PRJEB22368) | human gut metagenome | biome: human gut; material: stool | host: Homo sapiens | place: Luxembourg | collected 2012-08-17
AGAATCCGGAGGTGCGCAAGGCCGTGTACAGGATGATGAACTGGTGGATGGACCGTGGCATCGACGGCTTCCGCATGGACGTGATCACCTTGATCTCGAAACATCTCGATAGCCACGGACGGCTGCCTGGAGAGGTCGACTCGGAACTGTCCGAAGGAGAGATAGGCGAAGAGGGATACACGAACGCGAGCCCGTTCTGTTCCGATGGTCCGCGGCTCGACGAATTCCTCGCCGAAATGCGCCGTGAGGTGTTCGAGGGCCGTGAGGGCTACATGAACGTCGGCGAGGCGCCGGGCATCACTCCGGAACGCAACGAGTTCATCACCAATCCGGCCCACAAGGAACTCGACATGCTGTTCCTGTTCGACCACGTCAGTATCGATCAATCCCCCGAATCAAAATGGGATACACACGCTTTTGTTCCTAAAAAACTTCAAGATAGAATGAGCAGACAGCAGGAGGCCGTGAGGAACGCCGGCTGGGCCAGCCTGTTCTTCTGCAACCACGACCAGCCGCGCGTCGTGTCCCGTTGGGGTAACGACTCTGACCGTGAGTCGCGCGAGTTGAGCGCCAAGGCGTTCGGCATGCTGCTGCACATGCACCGCGGCACCCCGTACATTTACGAGGGCGAGGAGCTGGGCATGACCAACGCCCATTTCACCGAGCTCGGCCAGTACCGCGATCTGGAGGCCATCAACGCCTACCGCCAGCGCGTGGAGGAGGCCAGGTGCCAGTCGCCGGAATCGATGATGGCGGCCCTCGCGCTCATCGGGCGGGACAATTCGCGCACTCCGATGCAGTGGGACGCTTCCAGGTATGCCGGTTTCACCCCGGCGGACGCGGCGACGGAGCCGTGGATCGGCGTGAATCCGAACCATGTGGAGATCAACGCGGCCGAGGAGTTCGACGATCCGGATTCCGTGTACGGCTTCTACAAGAAGCTCATCGCCATGCGCCACGACAGCGCGACCGTCGCGACGGGCGAGTGGAATCTGCTTGCTGCCGATGACGAGCAGGTGTATGCCTTCACCCGTACCAGCGGCGACGATACGATTCTTGTTGTCGTCAACCTCACCGATAGATCCGCCGGCCTGCCGGGAGAAGTGGCGGAGCTGCTCGGCGATGGCGTCGCGGAATCGCAGATACTGCTCAGCACTTATGATGTTGCGCATGGCGTGAAATCGATCGCTCGTGGCGAGCTCGCTCGTTGGGAGGGAGTCGTGATTCAGCTCTAATCGACTCGAGCTGACTTCATGTTCACACTCGACCTTACCCTGGTTGAGTGTGAACATGAAGTCAATGTCAGGGGCGTGTCTATCTCCCAGAGTGGCGTCTCTTAATGGAGAAGTCGATGTCCGTCAAATGTGAATTGGAGAACACTGGCTGGTGCAGGGCCATCTAATTTACTTAGCTACTAACCTAACGGCAAATCTTAAAAGGCGCAGCCTCGCATGATTCTGGTGAGAGGTTTTTCGTTGTTCCGTGCTGCGGATAAGCGTCATGTTGTTGTTTACCGTAATCGTGCTCGTCGTAGCGTTGATTTACTTCCTGTTCCTGATCTACTGGGCTATCATCGTATCCACCAAAACCCCATCGCAGCTGACTAGCAGCAACGGATTGTGGTTTGCCGTCGGACTTGACCAGATTCCCGACGCCATCGCCATCGGCGTGGTCATGGGATGCATACTCACCATTCCGCAGTACTCGATTTTCCATGCACTGCACCTGATTAACACCATGCTGGCGATCATCATCCCGTGTTGCGTTTCGCCATTCGGCTTCTTCCTGGGTCGCGTATACGCGCAAACCTCCATGCCGAACGAACTACTGGAACATTCTGGACGTTTTTGGCCTGTCAGCGGGGTAATTCTTCCACTGACTGGAAGAATTGGATGCTAATTGAGGAATATGGCTGTGAGTGAGTCGGAAGGTTTGAATATGAAACAGTCTCGGAAGCGGTTTGCGAATGAGGTGGACGTTGCGTTAGCGCAGTCGACCCGTCCGTTTGCGATTCACAATGCGCGCAAAGTCGATGCGCGAGGTGTTGCGGAACATTATTGGCTGGTTTCCGATGGTAGCGCGATTATTGCGACTGGGAATCGGGACGATGATTTTGCTGCGGCATGCGCAAGCGTCGGTTTGGATGCCGATGCTGATTCCGATTCGGTCAGTTCGGTTGGTTCCGGCGATTCCATGACCGGTTCGGCCGGTTTCGTGACCAACGCTGCAGGCCGCATGATGACTCCCGGTTACGTCGACATTCATGCGCACGGTTCGTGGGGGAGTTCCTTCGATGATGGTGTGCAAGGCATACGCATGGCCCGCGCAGGTCATATGATGCACGGCACCACCCGTCAGGTGCTCAGTTTGATCACCAACCCGCTCGACGTGATGTGCGCCAATCTTCAAACCGTGCGTGGCATGATGGGTGCTCGCCCTGACATTCTTGGAGCGCATTTGGAAGGTCCGTTCCTTGCGTTGTCTCGCAAAGGTGCGCATGATCCGGAATGCTTGAAAGATCCGGTTCCCGAATATGTTGATCGGCTTTTGCATGCTGCGAACGGCTGTTTGCGACAGATCACCATCGCCCCCGAACTACCGCATGGCATTGATGCGATTCGTCGTTTTGCTGCGGCTGGAGTGGTTCCTGCGGTGGGACATTGCGATGCCGATTATGCAACCGCCTGCAGAGGTTTTGATGCGGGTGCTGGCATTATGACGCACATGTTCAATGCGATGAATGGTTTGCATCATCGTGAGCCTGGTCCGATTCCGGCTGCTGTTGAGGATCCGCGCGTCACTGTTGAGTTGATTAATGATGGTTTTCATGTGCAGGATCCGATGGTGCGTTTGGGATTCGGCTTCGCCCCGCATCGCATTGCGTTTGTGACCGACGCTATGGCTGCTACCGATTGCCCGGATGGTCATTATTTGCTGGGTGCGTTGGATGTGAATGTGATTGACGGTCATGCTCGTCTTGCATCGAATGGTGCGATAGCCGGTTCCACGTTGACGTTGGAAAAGGCTGTTCAGCGTGCGGTGCTCGAATTAGGATTCACGCCTACAGACGCGGTGGAAGCCGCCACGTTGATTCCGGCCAAAGCGTTCGGTTTCGATCGTGCGAACCCGGTCACCAAGCAGCCGCTCGGCCTGCTTGCCCCCGGCTATGCTGCCGACGTGCTTCTGCTCAACCCCGCCACCTGGGCCGTCGAACACGTCTGGTGCGACGCCCACCTTCTTCGTTAAGGCGCGATTGTTGAAACGTAATTGCAGGACCGGCTCCGTAACAGGAAGCCGGTCCTTGCTGTATCTCGAGTTTTTGTTTTCAGTCTTGCGGGGTGAAGCTGTCGCGGGCGACGAGACTGGTGGAGATTCGCATATGCTGGCTGATTTTGCGGTTGGCGGTCAGTGCTTCGGCAAGCATGAGTACTGCGGCTTTCGCAAGTTCGTCCTGGCTGATGTCGTACGACGATAATGCGGGAGACGTGTATTTCGCGATCTCCTGATTGTTGATGCTGATTACTTTGATATCTCGCGGTACCATCACATTTTCGGTGGCAAACGCCTGTAGCACGCCAACCGCCAACGGATCGGCGGCAACGATCACTGCATCGGGCAAATCATCAGCATGATCCTGCACCAACTGACGCCCCTGCAAACGGCCGTTTTCCACAGTGAACGGGCCATCCGCATACACCAATCCCTGCACATCCAAACCCAAACGCAGCACCCAATTGCGAAATGCGAACGTACGAACGTCTTCCGGATATTCATGCTCGCCCATAATGTTGCCCAAGCCGCCAATAAAGCCGATTCGTGAGCAGCCGGACGCCATAAGCGCGTCAATCGCATCCAAAATCGTCTGTTCCAAATCGGGTTGCACCGAATCGAACAATGCCGGCGCAGGATTGATGTCGATGAAGACACCGTGGGGAAGTTTCTTATGCAGACGGTGCAACGTATTACGATCCAACGGCGACGGGCCAATCGAAATGAAACCAGCGTATTTGTCGGCGTTGGCGATCAGCGAATCCACGTCCTTCTGCATGGTCACGTTCATGCGCTGCTCTTCGGCATGCTTGACGAGCACTTCGTACAACTCGTCGAAATATGCGTCCTGCAAACCCTCGTCGGGAACGATATTGTTGAGAATCGCAACATCTTGCGGAATGGTGATGCGTTGGTATTGCGGTACGTTCTTGTACCCCATTTCCAGACTGGCGTTTAGGATTTTCTCACGGGTGGAATCCTTCACCGAAAAGGTGGGATCGTCCTTCAAAACCCTCGAAACAGTGGCTTGGGAGAAACCTACCCGTTTTGCTATCTCTCTGATAGTGGCCATTCGAATCCTCCTCAAAGCCATCATTGGCTAAACAGGTTTACTAATTAATTTAGCACATATGATTCCATCCTGCCGTATTTCCTCCAAGCATTTCACGAGATAAAGCAGTCGTGCGAAATCCAACGGCAGATGCGCGAACGCCGCAACCTCCGAATACGTGGTGCCAGCATTGGTCAAACCCAACTTGACGTTCGGCAAAGCGGTAAGATCGGCAACCTCATCATTAACTTCATCATGCGCCACGTGAATGGCATGCCATCCCAACTGCAAACCGAAACGCAGCTGTGGCTGCTCATGAGTCAACTGCTCCAAGCGCTCGTGGAAGATGGACGCGCCTAATTCCGAACCATTCATGCAAATGTCCACAATATCCAATTCGGGCGCCACCTGGCGGAATGCGGTCGTGACGTTCTGGGCGTTGACCGCGTATATCGGCATCTGGCATTCCGTGCAAGACATGGTGGTCGGTTTGATTCGCTGGTTCTTCGTACCAATCAAGGAGCCGCAGCAGGAAGCGGCCCGCAAGAAGTCCTCCTGGCGTGACGCCCTCTACTTCGGCGACCGCCAAATGATCTACGAGTCCCGCCCGTTATAGAGTGCTTCCCGTGTCTGTCTGCACTTTCTTGGGGTTTAAAAAGCCGTGTAGCAGAAAATCTTGTCACGTGTTTGGATCGAATCTCTGTGAGGCACTGTTGTGGGTGCCGTAAAATAGCAGGAAAAGGGGCGCTGATGACTCAACATAACGATTGGAGCGCTATGCAACAAAGTTCACATCATGATATGCAGGTCGATTCATTGGGTGCGTTCTCCGCGCGCAATCCGCTGGACTCGCTTGCGGTTACAGCGCCGGGACGCACGCGTTGTGTGAACGCCGAGAATCCCACAGGCGGCAAAGGCACTGCGGCCACTGCGGCTAGTGCACTTGGCCCGTCGCGCAAAGGCAGCCCCTGCATCCAAACCGTGAAAGCGGGGGAGAGCGTCACTTTGATGAATGTGGACGGTCCGGGCGTGATCCGCCATATTTGGATGACCGTCACCGATCGCACGTCGCCTACCGGCCCGAACGTGCTTCGTAACCTGATCCTGGAATTCTATTGGGATGGCGAGGAAACCCCGTCAGTGCAATGCCCGATCGGCGACTTCTTTTGCTGCGGCCACGCGCAGGCCTGCCGAGTCAATTCGATGCCGGTGGTGGTCGTGCCCAATCGCGGTTTCAACTGCTATTTCTCCATGCCGTTCGAACATGCGCGCATCGTGCTCCGCAACGATCACAATGAAGACGTTCCCGCGTTCTTCTACCAGATCGACTACACCGAATATGACTCGCTTCCGGCCGGCACCATGCGCTTCCATGCACAGTGGCGTCGCGAACGTGTCACCGAACCGGCTCGCGATTATGTGGTGCTTGACGGCGTGCAGGGGCGTGGCGCGTATATCGGCACATATCTGGCGCTCACCGCGTTGGAAAGCCGCTGGTGGGGCGAGGGCGAAGTCAAAATGTACATCGATGGAGACGACCAGTACCCTACATGGTGCAGTACTGGTGCCGAGGATTATTTCGGTGGCGCGTGGAGTTTCGCTGATTTTGACGAGCATGGGCGCATGCATGAGCAGACGTTCTGCGCGCCGTACGTCGGATTCCCGTTCTACTCACAGCGTCTCGCCTCGCATCGCGAAAGCGCGTATTGGGATGTGAATACGCCTGTGACCCGCGGACTGTATCGCTGGCACATTCCCGATCCGATTTATTTCGAGCACGATCTGCGTGTGGAATGGCAGCAGATCGGCACTGAAGAGGGTGGCAATTTCGAGCGTCAGGACGACGTTGCTTCCGTCGCGTACTGGTATCAGCTCGAGCCGCACACACCGTTCACGCCGATTGGCGATCGCCACTTCCGTCAGCCCCGCTGATTTTCGCCCCCGAACCTGCGATTTCCAGTCTATCCGGTCGGTTCGGGGGTGTTGTGCTGTCTGTGCAACTTGCGTTTTGTGCCTGCACAACTTGGGGGAGTCCTCCATATGTGAGATACCGGTCGAACAGCGCATTGTCATCTGCTGTTGATTGCAATGCATTTCGGTATTCCGAGAAAGACAGTGGCAGCATCTTAAGTTCGACATATCGTCCAGTGAAATGGATGATTTTGCGATTATTGCAGAATTGTCCATTTCACTGGATGATTTTGCAGAGTGGGTGAGTGATATGGACGTGCGATTGGGCAAATCGGAAGTAATGTTGCGATCATTCGACGGAATTCACGAATGTGTATGTTCCGCTTACATGTCCGATACATTTTTCCCAGCGAATTGACAGGAACACGCATCATTCTTCCAAGACTTGGGCGGTTATATAGAACATGTCAGCGGTTACGGCAGCTGGCGAGGTTCCCGAAGAACCCCATAACTGAACCCTTCTTCTCTCTTCTCTCTCTCAGCCGGCGGCCTTTCTCTCCGCCGGCTTTTTTCTTTTCTGAACAGGATGCATGCGATTTGCGATTGATGCCGTTCTGAATGTGTAAAAAGAAACGGCCGACCGCGCTTATTGGCATATGGTCGACCGTTGCGATGTTTGTGATTATGCAGTGGTTGTGTGTGGTTGTGCGGTTGTGTGCTAGCGTTCGTGAGTTAGCAGCGCTCGTACGAGAATCTGCGCAGACGTTCGAAGCATTCCACGCTTTCCTCAAGCCATGGCATGCCGATCACGAACACATGGCCGAGTGTCTCGTGGCGGCGTGGCTTCGGGTCGAACAGTTCGAAATCGGCTCCCTTGCGTGCCAGTGCGGCGGCGAGCGCCAGATTATCTGCCTCCAAAAAATCGTCGCTGCAGGTGGTAATGAACAGCGGCGGCAGATCAACGTTGTTGACGAGTCCTTCTGCGGTGAGGAATCGCGGATCAGCCGCTTCGAGGTCGGCGAAGAATTCCGTGCCAAGAGCTTCGTCGAGCGCGATTCGCGTGTCTGGGGAGAATGCGGTAGATCCCAAGCCGGCTTCGTCGGCGGTCTGCTTGGAAGCCAGGCTGTACACGCCACAAACCGGAGCCGCGCCGGCGAAACCGATGCCCGAAGGCTCGTCAATGCCGAACGCGGCCGCAGCTTCGGCGCTGTTTTCAATGGCCAATGTCAGCATGGTCAATGCGCCGCCGGCCGAATCGCCGGTGAGGAATACGGCGTTTGGATTGACTGGATAATCGGCCAGATGCGCCTTGATCCAACGTAATGCCGCTTGCACATCCGCCAGCTGACCCCTCAAGTCGGTCTGCGGGGCCGGGCGATAATTCAGTGAGAACACGGCGAATCCCATATCGGCCAGATGCACGTTGAAATTACGGTTCAGTTCCTTATATCCGTAGGTGAAACCGCCGCCATGTATATCGATGTACACCGGTGTCGTGTGCCCGGCGCGCAGCACAGCATCATGTGGCAGATACAGATCAAGCAAGTGTCCGCGGCACTGCCCGGCTTCCGTATCGTAACCGCCGTCAGGCAGGTATGGAAGGTCTTCGATCACATCGATCGTGTCCGGAGTATGCCACAGTTCGGAGCGTGGAGTGTCAACTGCGATCGCGCTGAAACGCAGGTCAAGAATTCCGCGGACTCGCTTTTCGGAAAGTCCCGCAAGATCGCCGTCGGTTTCCGTCCAACGTTCCGCATGCTTGATCATCTCGTCGGTAAGACCATATTTTTCCGCATATTGTGCGATGAGTGCCTGTTCGTCCGACATCATTGCCGTCCTTTCGTGTTTTTCATACGATTGCGGTCGTTGCCGTCATCGGAATGCCGCGCCTCGATATATCGTATCGGTTCGATACGGAAAGCGCTACCGCAATCATCCATATTTTCGTTGCGCTCACAGCGAGTTTATGTAACGGTGCCTGCGTTGCTTTTATTGCGATTGCGACACGCCGGAATCACCTACGTTGCATCGAAAAACGATTCGCATAGAATAAGTCGCGTTTACGAGTCCGAACAGGGGTTTCGACCGAGAGAGACGGCAACGGGACGCTCGACAAACGACGGACGTGAATCGTAACGGCAACGAATAGCCGAAAAGCAACGAATCAACGTAACAACAGCCCACGAAACCCCAAATACCCAAGCAAACAATCTGAAGGAACGCTACGTATGTACGTCGATCCGAATCGTAACAAAGAAGCAGGCAACCTCAAATGGATCCTGCCATACTGCAAACCCGACCTGCCACGGGTGGTCGGCGCGATAGTGCTGTTCTGCGTCAACAACACCATGGCTCTCATCATTCCGCTATTGTCGGGTCTCATCGTGGACCGTGTGATCGTGCAAGGACACGTCAGCGAACTGACGCGACTGTGCATCATGATGATCGTGTTCACCATCGTGCGCGTCACCTCACGCTACGGCTACCAAATGTGGATGGAACGTTTCGGGCAGAACTCCGTATTTCGTCTCGTCAGCGACGAATACGAGAAACTGCACGAACTTGACTTCACGTATTTCAACCACACACGCACCGGCGACATTATGAGCCGCATGACCTCCGACACCGACGCCATCCGCCACGCGTTGAGCTGGGTGAGCTACCAGGCGCTCGACTGTGTGGTCATGTTCGTCGGCGCTCTCGCCATGATGTTCACCATCGACTGGCGTCTCGCGCTCGCGCTCGCGTGCATTACGCCGTTCATTTTCATTCTTACACGCGGACTTTCTACGCACGCGAGGCCGCTGTTCTTCGCCATCCGCAATTCGCTCGCCGAAATGAATTCGATGGTTGAAGAAAATATCGAAGGCAACCGTGTGGTCAAAGCGTTCGTACGCGAACCGTATGAAACCGAAAAATTCGATGAACGCAACGACGACTACATGCAACGCAACATGGCTCAGGCCTACAACAGCCGCAAATACATGCCGTGGCTTGACGGCCTCGGCTTCTCGCTGCAGCTGATCACGCTCGGCCTCGGCGGATTCCTGGTGATCACCGGGCACATGACGCTCGGCAATCTCGTGGCGTTCAACTCCTACCTGTGGATGATCGACGGACCGGTGCGCCAATCCGGATGGCTGATCAACGACTGGCAGCGTTTCAACGCATCCTGCATCAAAATCCGCAAACTGCTCACCTCTCAGTCGCACATCACGGAAAAGCCGGGAATCGGCGCAAACGCAAATACCGCAACTCCGAATGCGAACAATGCCAACGGTGTAAACGATGCAACTGGCAACGCCTCGCAATCGCAGGCGACGTTTATAACATCGGCAACACAAGCTGCGCAGGCAACACAGGTAACGACTAACACGACCCGCATCGCCGGTAGCATCGACTTCCAGCATGTCAGCTTCGCTTTCCCCGACGAACCGAACACCCCCGTGCTTGAAGATGTGGATTTCCATGTTCCGGCAGGCGCCAAACTCGGCATTCTCGGCGAAACGGGCGCAGGCAAATCCACCCTCGTCAACCTCATCTCCCGCTTCTACGACCCCACCGAAGGCAGCGTGCTCATCGACGGCGTCGACGCGCGGGACTGGCCGCTCGCCACACTTCGCTCGCAAGTCTGCGTCGTCGCGCAAGACACGTTCCTGTTTTCCGACACCATCGGCGGCAACATCAGCTTCGGCGTGGGCGAACAGCGCGAATACGATGAACAGTACATTCGCCGCATGGCCACCATCGCCGGTGCGGACGGCTTCATCCGCAGCATGCCGGAAGGCTACGATACCGTGGTTGGAGAGCGTGGCGTCGGCCTTTCCGGCGGCCAAAAACAGCGCCTGAGCCTCGCCCGCGCGCTTGCCGACAATCCATCGATCCTCATCATGGACGACACGACCAGCGCCGTCGATATGGAAACGGAAGCGGAAATCCAACGTCACCTGCGCGAGCTGGATGAGCAGAAAACCATCGTCACCATCGCACACCGTATTTCATCAGTGAAAGATTCCGATCTGATTCTCGTGCTCGAACACGGCCGCATTGTGGAGCGCGGCACGCATGACGAACTCGTGGCCGCACATGGCCGCTACTGGGAGATCTACTACAAGCAGCTCGGCCTGCAGGCTGGTCGTTCCCATGGTTTCGAAGCGTAACGCAACCAAGGCAAGAAAGGAGGAAACCCCATGGCAAAACGTAATACATTCCGTGAAGACGAGGAACTGGAAGAGCAGATTAATCTGCACGATATTCTGCGTATCGGCGTCTATTTAAAACCATATATGTCGCGTATCGCACGCATTCTTGCCGTCGTCGTAATGATGAGCTGCATCGCGGTAGTCGTGCCATATTTGACGAAAATCATGATCGATAGTGCGATTCCGTCGAAAAATCTCACCTTACTTGGTGAATTAACGGGATTGATGGCAGTGCTTATCGTGATGTACGAGTTCGGATTGCGCTATCGTACCGTTGAAATTACTCGAGTTGGTCAGCTCATGTTGAAAGATATGCGTCGCGATATTTTCACGCATATTCAAACGCTGCCGTTCAGCTATTTCGATTCGCGTCCGCACGGCAAAATCCTGATTCGCGTGGTCAATTATGTGAATACCCTTTCCGACACGTTGAGTTCCGGCCTGATCAATGTGATTTCCGACGCGTTCACGTTCCTGATCACTCTGGTGGTCATGTTTGTGGTCGATTGGCGGCTCGCGCTGTTCAGCCTTGCGCTTTTCCCGTTCCTGATCGCATGGGTGCTGATATTGCAACATTTCCAGCGCCGCGCGTACCAGGTGCTGTCGAACAAGCAGAGCAATCTCAACGCATTCATCCACGAGTCGATCGCCGGCGTGAAAACCACGCAGACCTTCGCTCAGGAGACTGCGCAGTTCAAAACCTTCCAGGAGCAGCAGAACGACGTGCGCACCTCGTGGATGAAGGCTGTGCACATTCAGTTCCTCATGTGGCCGGGCATCCAGACCATTTCCGTCATGACGATCGCGTTCATCTACTATGTGGGCGTTACGGGCTTCGGTGCGGTAAACGTTTCCACCGGCGTGCTGATCGCGTTCGTCGGGTATGCGAATAATTTCTGGAATCCGGTGATCAGCATCGGCAATTTCTACAATCAGCTGATTACCTGTTCCGCGTATCTTGAGCGTATTTTCGAAACGCTTGATGTGCAGCCGGAGATCCGCAATGCGTCTGACGCGACCGAACTGCCGCCAATCGAAGGTCGCGTCGATTTCAACGATGTCATCTTCCGTTACGAGCCTGACGGTCGCAATATTCTCAATCTGGTTGATCTGCATGTTAAGCCAGGCAGTACTGTTGCGTTGGTCGGTCCGACTGGCGCCGGCAAAACCACGATCATCAACCTGCTGTCGCGTTTTTACGACGTTGCAGAAGGGTCGGTGACGATTGACGGGCATGACGTGCGTTCGGTCACATTGGAATCGTTACGTCGGCAGATGGGCGTCATGCTGCAAGATACGTTCATTTTCTCTGGTAATGTGCGCGAGAATATTCGTTACGGCAAGTTGGATGCGACCGATGCCGAGATCGAAGCGGCTGCGAAGGCGGTGCATGCGCACGAGTTCATCATGGATTTGCCGAACGGATACGACACGGTGGTGGAGGAGCGTGGTTCCACGCTTTCCGCAGGTCAGCGCCAGTTGATTGCGTTCGCGCGAGTGCTGCTAGCCGATCCTCGCATTCTGATTCTCGACGAAGCCACGTCGAATATCGATACTCGTACCGAAGAGGCGCTTCAGGCCGGATTGAACCACCTGCTGAAGGGACGTACGAGCTTCATCATCGCGCACCGATTGTCCACCATCGAGAACGCGGACATGATCTGCTACATCGACCATGGGCAGATCGTAGAGCAAGGCAACCACGCCGAGCTGCTTGCCAAGCGTGGTGCCTACTATCGCCTCTACGATTCCCAATACGCCATGATCAAGGTCTGAGCGGGGTAAATCCGCCAAGGATTGGAGGAATCACCCCGCTGAAGGCCTCTCTGGCGGGGTGATTCCTCCGGCTACTGGGTGAATTCGACCGCTCAGGTTGTACCAGCCGTAGTAGCGGTTGATGCACACCACATCCATGGTTCGTTCGGTGATGTCGGTCGTGTAGTCGTTTTGGCAGCATACCAGTGTGACCGGCCTGTTCTGCGGGTCGCTGGCGTGCGCCAGCTCATACAGCGGACGAAAGTAGTCATACGCCTGCTGTGGACGTTCCCCGTCGCCATCCAATCCTGGCTCATTGGCGATCGACCACATCACTACGCACGGGTGGTTCTTGTCGCGCGCAATCATGCCTCGAATCGCCTCGTATGGAGTCTACTACTGGTTCGGCTCGCAACTGACCGGCTGGGACTGCAACGACAACATGGTCGTCACAGCCACCAACCTGCACGGTCCCTGGAGCGATTTCAGGCCATTCACGCCGGAGGGATCGCATACCTATCAGTCCCAGTGCCGGAATGAATTCTCCATCTTTACGCACGTCGTGCAGTTGGGATGGCATATGATTATGACGATAGAAATATTGGGATTTCAACGAAACTGCGATACAACGAGGTAGTGCCATGAAACGATTCGCCGTTGGCTACGAATCCCTCTGCCGCATCATCATGATGATCGTCGTCGTCAACGTCGCCTTCGTGGCGCATACGCTGCCCGGCCTGATGATGGTATTCGGTGTGGCCGTGCTCATCTTCGCCACCATGATGGCCGTCTACTCGTGGGGCCGACTGCCCGGCATGGACGTACATGTGCTCGAACCCATCGGACAAGACCAGAACGCCGGCCCTGCCGGTACGACAACCCCCGCATGGAAGGACAATCTCTCGTGACCGACATCCATAACCGCCACAGCCATCCAATAGAGCTGCGCGACGCCACCGTCACCGACCCGTTCTGGGCCGCCGAGCAGGAGCTCGTACGCACCGCGGTGATTCCATATCAGTGGAATGCGTTGAACGACAACGTTCCCGGTGCCGCCCCCAGCTACTGCATGCACAACTTCAAGGCCGCGGCCGCGCAGAATGCCGAGCGTCACGAGCAGGGCAAGGCCTTCGTGCCGCCGAAATACACCTTCCGCGGCTTCGAGGCGCTGCCGGAAGACCCGGCCAATCCCGACCCGGACAAATTCTATGGATTTGTGTTCCAAGACACCGACTTCTCCAAGTGGATCGAAGCGGTCGGCTACTCGCTGACCCATCATCCCGACGCCGAACTCGAGGCCACAGCCGACGCGGCCATCGACATCGTGTGCGCGGCGCAGCTGGACAACGGCTACCTTGACACCTACTACATTCTCAACGGCATGGACCGCCACTTCACCAATCTGAAGGACCATCACGAACTGTACTGTTTCGGGCATCTGGTCGAAGGTGCGGTCGCCTACTACGAGGCCACGGGCAAACGCAAGCTACTTGATGCGGCCTGCCGTTTCGCCGATTACATCGATTCCCGATTTGGTACGGAAGAAGGCAGGCTGCACGGCTATCCGGGCCATGAGATCGCTGAGATGGCGCTGGTGAAGCTGGCTGCGGTAACCGGCGAGACCCGTTACGCCGACCTGGCCGAATACTTCGTATGGCAGCGTGGACAGCAACCGCTGTACTTTGCACTCGAAGATCGCCGCCGTGCCGAAGAGGACGGTCGCAACTACGAGCCACGTGAACAGAACTACACCTACTATCAAGCCGACAAGCCGGTCACGGAACAAACGGAGGCGCTCGGTCATGCCGTGCGCGCCGCCTACTTCTACTCAGGCGTGGCCGACGTGGCGAGAATCACCGGGGAAGCAGCACTGCTGGAATCCTGCGAGACGCTCTGGCGCAACATCGTCGACAGGAAACTGTATATCACTGGCGGCATCGGTGCCACGCATATGGGCGAGGCGTTCTCCTTCGACTACGATCTGCCGAACGACACCGCCTACTCGGAAAGCTGCGCGGCCATCGCACTCGCGTTCTTTGCGCGCCGTATGCTTGAGATTCAGCCAAAATCCGAATATGCGGACGTCATGGAATCGGCCTTGTACAACACCACGCTGGCCGGCATGGCGCTCGATGGCAAAAGCTTCTTCTATGTGAATCCGTTGGAGGTCGTGCCCGAAGCCTGCCATCGCGACGAACGCAAGTTCCACGTCAAGCCGGTCCGTCAGAAGTGGTTCGGCTGCGCGTGCTGCCCGCCGAACATCGCCCGCATGGTCGAAAGTGTGCAACAGTACGCCTACACGGTGGCCGACGATGCCTCCACGCTGTATGTGCACCTGTATATGGGTGGCGTGGTGTCCGCGAAACTCGGCGGTTCCGATGTCTCCCTCGAAGTGCGGGCCGGTATGCCGTGGAATGGCGCCGGCGCCATCACCGTGACCCTTCCTTCCTCCGATGAGGGGCAGGTTCCGGAGTCCTTTGCCTTGGCTCTTCGCCTGCCTGCCTGGGCCGGTGGCGAGTCGGCTGCCGACTCCATCCATGCCACGGGTGAGAAGGATTCTCGCATCACACGCACCACCCGTGACGGCTACCTCTACCTCACCGGTACTTGGCGTGACGGTGACGTCATCGATTTCGACTTCCCCATGCCGGTCAGGATGATTGCGGCCAATCCTCTCGTACGCGAAGACGCAGGCAAGGTCGCCTTCATCCGCGGCCCGCTGGCCTACTGCGCGGAAGGCACCGACAATGGCGACAATCTGCATCTGCTACATGCTGATGCCGAGACGATCGCCGCCGATCCGGACTCCGTCAAAGTCAACGAAATCACCTTCCATGCGCAGGCTGCCGCACAGGACGAACGAGGCTTGGGCGAAGTGGAACCGGTCGATCTGCCAATGGTCACGCTGACCATTCCCGCTTGGCGGGAGTCCTCGCAGGGCGCCGCCGACAAGTCGCTGTACGCACTGTGGCAGCCGGCACAACGTCAACCGACGGAAGTCACACTGATTCCGTATTTCGCATGGGCCAATCGTGGCGAAACCGAGATGACGGTGTTCCTGCGCAGCTGACGTTTGACGGCCAACATCCCGATGGGCGGCATGATGATGACTATGCACTTTTCGACGAGCAGAAGGCGGCCGTAGCCGAGCTTTCCCGATCCAACGTGTACGCGAAGCAGTCGAAATGGAAGACGCTACATGAGTTGCCGATGGCTGCGTTTTTGCTTTGCCGAAAAATGCATTTGCTGAAATCCTGTTGCTGAACATTTCCTGAATGCCTATAGACACGCATGCACGGCATGCCTCGTTTTCCCGTTTAAGCTAGTGAAGGTACGTCAAACGATACACGTCAATAAACAGGCGGTATTCGAAGCACGAAGGAGATGGCAATGGCAGCCGGCATGTTGAACCCTCTACTTCCTCGTCAGGATGGACGTCTCGAATGGGGCAATGGTGTGGTGTCCATGCTGTTCGACATCGCAGGGGATTCTCCCGTCCGCCTATGCAACGTTGTAGGGCGAGGCATGATCCCCATTGACGGTCGCCTGTCCGATGATGGAACGCCTGTAGTGGAAAAGGATCCCCGCCCGATCGTGGAGGTGCTCGCCGCGAACACCGGTTCGCAAGACAACCGCCTCGCGCTGATCGCCACGGTCGCCGGTAGCAAACTACGCTTCGTTTCCGCGCTCGCGTCCGAACCGGGACAGGGTTCCGCCGATCCGTTCCGTTTGGAGATCACGCAGTTCGCGTCGTATGCCGATCTTGAGCCGAAAGGCCGCGAATTCGAGTCGACCGCCAGTGAGCGCGATGCGGCTGCCTCTGCTGCGAATCCCGCGCCTGTAACGGTTTGTGCCGACCCGCATGAGGGTCTGGTGGTCACCTCCGTGTTCGAAGCGTTCCCTAATCTTTCCGCGGTGCGCACGCACACGCGTCTGCAGTCCGCTAAACAACTGCCGATTGAAGCGGTGTCGTCGCTGAACCTGACCGTTCCCATGCGCGTCAACTGCGGCAAAGTCCATCGTTCGAATATTTTCTGGGGCGACGCTGCCTGGGCCGTGGAAAACGATTGGCGCGTCCGCCCGCTGCGAGACACCCAGGTGCGCAACCGCAACCAGAAAATCAATCCAGGCCAGTCCAGCTCGCGATTCGCCATGAGCTCCACCTCCACATGGAGCACAGGGGTGCATGAGCCGGCCGGTATCGTACAGGTCGAAGGTTCCATGCGCCGCGCCCGCGACTTCTCCGTAATGTGGCAGATTGAGCATAATGGCCCGTGGGAGTGGGAGGTCGGTGAGGATGATCCCGGTCTGCACATCAGTGCATTCGGCCCGGAATATCAGAATCACGGCTGGTTCACCAACCTTGGTGAAGGCAATGATTTCGAGTCGGTTCCCGTGTCGTTCGCCATCGCGGCCGGCGATTGGCAGCAGGCCGTCGCCGAAATGACGTTGCAGCGTCGCGCATTGCGCGTTGCCAAAGCCCGCGAACTGGGTCGTGCCGAGCAGTTCAAGCGTACGCAAGGTCTCGTGGTCTATAACGATTACATGAACACGCTGTTCGGTGACCCACGTATTGAGAAGGAACTGCCGCTGATCGAAGGCGCTGCAAGCGTTGGCGCGGATATTTTCTGCATCGACGCCGGCTGGTACGACAGCACGGACGGCGGCTGGTGGGACATGGTCGGCGAATGGCAGGCTTCCGCCAACCGTTTCGGCGACGCCGGCTTGCGCGGTCTTGCCGAAAACATCCGTGCGCACGGCATGGGCTTGGGCCTGTGGCTCGAACCTGAAGTGATCGGTGTGAAATCGCCGTTGGCAAGCATGCTGCCGGATTCCGCGTTCTTCCAACGTCATGGCGTGCGTGTGTGTGATTCGGGTCGATATTTGCTTGATTTCCGTTCCCCCGAAGCGCGCGAGCATGTTACGCGTACCGTTGATCGTCTGATCGACGATTTCGGTGCGGTATTTTTCAAGTTCGACTACAACACCATTCCCGGCGTCGGCACTGATTTGAATACCGAATCCGTTGGCGATGGCTTGCTTGAGCATTGCCGCGCATATTTGGATTGGCTCGACGATTTGCGTCGCCGTCACCCGGATGTGATGATCGAGAATTGCGGTTCCGGAGCCATGCGCGCCGATTACGCGCAGCTGTCGCGGCTGGACCTGCAGTCGACTTCCGACCAGTGCGATCCGCTGATTTACGCGGCTATCGCGGCCGGCGCGGGCATGACGATTCTGCCGGAACAGCAGGGGAATTGGGGCTACGCCCAGCAGGAGATGGACGATGAGACGGCCGTTTTCACGCTCGCCACGGGCGTGCTCGGCAGACTGTATCTGTCTGGTTTCATCGACCGCATGACCGAGCCGCGTCTTTCGCTCGTTCGCGACGCCATCGCCTTACATCGTTGTGTACTTGCCGACCAGCAGCATATGGTGCCGTTCTGGCCGTCTGGACTTCCCGATTTTGACGGCGATTGGCTTACCGTCGGTTTGCGTCACGTCGAAACGGATATGTGCGACGAGCATGTGCTCGGTCGCGACGCCTCGAACGGGCAGAACACTGATCCGTCCAATCGGCAGAACGACCAGCAGATTCAGCAGGAAGACAAGCCCGATTACATTATCGTATGGCGTCGCGGAGGCACCCCCTCGGTGAACATACCGCTGGAAGCCGGCAGGACCATCGAGCAGGTCTTCCCGAATCCGGACGAACCCGATCATGCTCCGGACGCCAAACCGTGGACCATCGAACGCATGGATCCGGAAACGGTGCGCCTGAACGCAACCACTTCCAAGCGTCCGTCCGCCAGAATTTTCGCGATTCGCCGTCGCGGTTGATTGGCCGTCCGTTTGATTGGCTGGCCGTTCGGTTCGCTCGACAATCATGTCGACTGCAACCGCAAGACTGCCATCGAGCGTAGGCTGGAGGTATGAGCAAACACCATCGTGACCGCAGCTGGGCGCCAGCACCGCAACCACTTCCCGAGAACGCGCACGTCATCGACAACCACACGCATGTGGCGTCCGTCGTGCCGTTCTCGCAGGCCATGAACCATGAAGCGCAAGAAAAAGGACAGCCGGAAGTCCCCGTATACAGCGTTGACGAACTGCTGAACCAAGCGCAACAAGTCGGCGTCGAAGGCGTCATTGACTGCGGATGCGAACTACCGAACCTCATGACAGCCATCGACATGGCACGCGAACACCCCCAAACCGTTCACGCGGCCATCGCCATACACCCCAACGAATCCGTGCTTCACGGCCATCGTGGAGTGCCCGGACCAGACGGACTTCCGCTCAAATACAAACCCTGGCACGACACCAGCTTCGAAGACGCCATGGCCGAAGTACACCGTCTTTCCATCACCTACCCCAATCAGGTTGTGGCCATAGGCGAAACCGGCATGGATCTCTTCCGTACCGGCGAAGCCGCCAAAGAACTTCAGCGGGAAGCTTTCCGCGCACACATCGCGCTCGCCAAGGAATTGAACCTGCCCATGCAGATCCATGATCGCGATTCACACAAGGAAGTCATCGAAACGCTGCTGGCGGACGGCGCTCCCGAACGGACCGTGTTCCACAGCTATTCCGGTGATGCCGAAATGGGTGAGATCGCGCGTGAAAACGGTTGGTATCTCAGCCTTTCGGGCACATCCAGCTATAAGGGCAACGATGGTATACGCGAGTCGGCGCGCATTGTCGGATTGAGCCATGTCATGGTCGAAACCGATGCCCCCTACTTAAGTCCGATGCCGTATCGTGGCCGCACCAACGCGCCATACATGATCCCCTACACCCTGCAGTCGTTGGCGAATTATCTCGATAAACCGCTGACGGAAGTCGCGCAGGCAACACGAAAGACTACGCGCGAAGTATACGGAATCTGAACAAATTCCGAAAATCGACAGGATGGGAACGATTTATCCGAAAATAAGAGAAAAATAAGAGGAAAATAAGAAAAAGAAACCCACAGGAAGTCTACTTCGTGCGAGATCAGGAATCGCAAGAAACAATGTGAAGATTTGACAAGACTTCGTAAGGCTCCTAACGTGCCTTTTTGCGTTTATTTTGGGGAGTGGGTTGGAAGGCCCGCCACTTGGAGGTAGCGTTATGGCTAACGAGCCGAACGAGGATGAGCCGCTGTTTCACGCAGCTACATACACGCAGGCGCCGAAGGTCTCGCACAAGGTGCTGACCAAGGAAGAGCGACAAGTGCTGATCAAGCAGCACGAGGAGAAGCAGCAGGAGGCTGCTCACCTTGACCAGGTGGCTAGCAAGGGTCCCATCGGCCGCTGGTGGAGCCGTCTGCAATCCGGGCCAAACAGAATCACGCCCGCCATGGCGATTGTGGCGTTGGGCGTTGTGTATGGCGATATCGGCACCTCGCCGCTGTACACCATGCAGACGTTCCTCAACGGGCAGGGCGGACTTGCGCATGCCGACCGTGAAGCCGTGCTCGGCGTGCTTTCGTTGGTGTTCTGGTCAATCACGCTTATCACCACCGTCAAATACGTGCTGATCGCCATGCGCATCGACAACAAGGGCGAAGGTGGCATTTTCGCGCTGTACTCGTTGGTTCGGAAGTACGGTGCATGGCTTGCGATTCCTGCCATGCTCGGCGGAGCCGCGTTCCTCGCTGATTCCGTGCTTACCCCGGCCGTGTCCATCAGCTCGGCAGTGGAAGGCTTGGAAACGCTACCGGCTTTTGAAAAGCTTTTTACTGAAAACAAGCAGCTGACTCTGATGATCACCGCGGCCATCATTCTGATGTTGTTCTCTGTGCAGTCGCGTGGCACTGAGCGTATCGGCAAGGCGTTCGGTTCGGTCGTGCTTGTCTGGTTCTCGTTCTTGGCGGTTGTCGGCTTGGCGAACCTCAGTCAGTATTGGAGCGTGTTCGCGGCGCTCAACCCCGTGTACGGTGTTAGATTCCTGTTCAGCGGTCATAATGCCGCTGGCCTTGCCATCATGGGTACGGTGTTCCTGTCAACCACCGGTGCCGAAGCGCTTTATTCCGATATGGGTCACGTTGGCCGTGGCAACATCTATTTCACGTGGCCGTTCATCAAAGTCGCGCTTGTGCTCTGTTATTTCGGCCAAGGCGCATGGATGCTCAATCATTGGGATGATTCGGCTTATATCCGCACGCACGGTTTGAATCCGTTCTTCGAAATGATGACGCCCAGCGTGCGTTACGTGGCCGTCGTGCTTTCTGTGGTCGCGGGCGTTATCGCCTCGCAGGCGTTGATCACCGGCGCATTCACGATGGTGTCTGAAGCCACCCATCTGAACTGGATGCCGCATCTTCAGGTCCGTTATCCGGCCCGTACCCGCGGTCAGCTGTACATTCCTGTGGTCAATGTGGTGCTTTGCGTTTCCACGCTGTTGGTTTTGGCGCTATTCCGCGATTCCGAGCATATTTCCGCGGCGTATGGCCTGGCGTTGACCATCACCATGATCACCACCACCATTCTGCTTGCCGTCTACATCTGGCATTCGGGGCGTCGTCTCGGAGCGATCGTATTCACCGTGTTGTTCCTTGCGATCCAATTCATGTTCTTCTTCGCTTCCATGGCGAAGTTCCTGCATGGTGGTTGGTTCACGATGTTGCTTACCTTCGCGATTCTGCTGGTTATGTACACGTGGAACGAAGGCACGAAGCTGGAACGTGCGCAGCGTCGTCATATGCAGCCCGCCGAATGTCTACCGGTGCTGAAGCGGCTGCATGATGACGATACGATTCCGTATTTTGCAGACAATATCGTCTACCTCACGTCGGATCCGGAAACGAAGCGTATCGATACTGATATCTTCTTCTCGATTTTCGCCGACCATCCAAAACGTGCCCGCGCTTGGTGGGCGGTTTCCGTCGAGACCGCCGATGAGCCGTTCACCCGCGAGTATTCGGTTGAGAATTTCGGCACGGATTACATGTTCCGTGTTCGCATTCGGCTTGGTTTCAAGGTTTCTCAGTCGATTCCAGCTTACATTCATCAGATCATGAACGATTTGTCGAAGTCTGGGGATCTGCCGAGGCAGGAAAGCCGCTATCCGAAGCTTGATGCTGATCCGAATATCGGTCCGATTCGATATGTGCTGATTCACAAGGCGCTTATGCCTGAGTCGAAGGTGTCGCAGCGTGGCGCGATTTCTTTGGAAGTCAAGTATGCGATTCGTCGTCTTGCGGGATCTCCGGTCAAATGGTTCGGCCTTGCGCCTTACAATCCGCTGATTGAGATACAGCCGCTGTTCCTCGCGACTCAGCGTCCTCCGCGGCTAAAGCGCGTGTGAAACAAGCCGTGAAACGGGCTGCGTGATGATGGTGATCGTATCCGCCATCATCGCGCAGCCCGTTTTCGTAGGGCATTTTGTAGGTTTTGCATGGTCTTATCGCGAAGAATCGTTGGAATCCCGCTGTTTTTCGCACGCTATAAGCAATGTCGATAGCCATGTGCGCGCGTTGCATCACGAGCCCTGTAGAGTAATCAACCATGTGCAGATTACTTGGATTCGCGGCAGCAGGAAGCAACACCAGTCTCAATGGAGTGCTCGGCATGCAGGCCGTACGCGATTTCCGCGATCTGAGCGAAATCCACAACGATGGCTGGGGCTCCGCGCTGGTCACCGTGCCGAGCGAGTCGCCGTATCTGCGTGACGGTGGCGCTCCCACTCCGGAAACCGGTACTGCCATCTACAAGAACACGATCGCAGCCCGACATGATCCGATTTTCGACGAGCTTGCGAACACTCCGGCTCGTGGAGGCCTGTGGCACTTGCGTTTGGCCAGCTCGAACCTGCCGCTGATTCTCGAGAACCAGCAGCCGTTCTACGCCAACGGATTGAGCTTCATCCACAATGGCGATATCTCCGACGATCAGGGCCGCAATATCATCACCAACCGTGCGTTTCCGGTCGATCCGAACATCGTGCAGTCTACCGGCGGCCGTTCCGATTCCGCCATTTTCTTCGCAGTGATTCTGCAGTACATCGGTTTTGGTTTCGCACTCGACGAGGCGGTCGCGCAGGCTGTGCGCGAACTGCGCAAAAGCTATCCGAAGTCCAGCTACAACTGCATGATCCAGAGCCAAGACCAGTTCATCGCTCTGTGCGCGGCCGGTCGTGAGGTCACGTCCAAGCGCATCGTGGAAATCTACGACCAGTACGGCCGTGGCAACCAGGCGCATGATTATCGTGTGATGCGCTATCGTACGCTCGGTGAATCCGAAGCGGATCAGGCTGCAGGCCAGCTGAAGGGCGTGGTTGTGGCCAGCTCCGGTTTCGACCAGTGTGCCGAAGATGGCTGGACTCGTTTGGAAAACGATCAGATGATTATCGCTTCCAACCGTACCGGCGCATTTCGTGTGCGTTCCATCTGAAATCCGTAATCTGAAATCCGTATTTCGGCATTTCCGACTGGAATTTTCATCTGGGATTTCCAGACATTTTTTTTTCGACCGGATTCAGCATGTGGCAATCGTCATACAGCGCCTAAGATAGGCGGTATGACAACCGGATATATTCCTACACTCGCCCAAGTTGACGAACTGCATCGAAAAATCGCGCAATCGCAAGCCGCATACGATTTGATTCACGGACATTGCGTAGTCGTTGCCGACATCGCACGTCGCATGGCACGCAGGCAGAACGCACTGTTCACCCGCCGCTGCACGCTACCGGACGATGCCCCTGAAAAAGCGGGCGATTTCGGCCTTAGGCTTACGCAAGACGGTAATGGAAGCGAATCGTTCGGCATGCTTCGCATTCCTTCCGTTCCATCATCGGACGGGCTTACGGGCGGAACCGTTCCGCCGAGACTGATCGACGAGCATTTGGTGGTGATCGGTGGTCTGCTGCATGATATCGGCACGTATTTTCTGCTCAAACAAGACGGTTCCGACGGTGGGCCGCTGAAATTCGACGGTCCGAATTACGTACGGCATGGGCTTAAAGGCTACGAATATTTGTTGAACGAGGGTGTTGACGAGTCGATCGCGCAGTTCGCGCGCAACCACACCGGTGTGGGACTCACCAAAGAAGCGGTGGAATCGCAAAGGTTGCCGCTGCCTCCGGCCGACTATGTGCCCATGAATCTTGAGCAGGAAGTGGTGATGGTGGCCGACAAGTACAACAGCAAGTCGATTCCGCCGAAGTTCCTGACGGCCGAAGCCTATGCGCGCAAGGCGGCCCGTTTCGGCGAAAGCAACAGGCGCGAATGGCTGCGGCTGCTCGAACGATACGGCGTGCTTGACGTTACGCCGCTCGCCGAGCAGTACCACATGCGTATCGCGGAGTAAGGCAGACTGTTTTCAGAACACGTAAGCCCTTTGGAATTTGGCTAAAACCAGAATTCCAAAGGGCTTACCTATGGGCGCGCGAAAAGTCTATGTTCGTGCGCCCGTTGCACTAGGCGGCTAGTCGAGTTCCACGCTGTGATCCATTGCATCGGCGACTTCCGGATTGGTGGTCACCACGATGATGGCGCGTTTGCGATCGGCATCGCGCTTGAACTTCTTCAACAGATCCAACACCACGGCCGCATCGTCGGCATCCAATCCAGCGGTCGGCTCGTCGGCGATGATCACTTCAGCTTCGCAGCTCAGCGCACGAGCGATGGCCACGCGACGCTGGTTCAGTTCGCTTGCTTCGCCGACTGCCAGTCCGGACGTCACTTCATCGAAGCCCACGCGCTTGAGCAGTTCGCGGGCGATCACAGGCTTCGGCTTGAGGAAGTTGCGGTTCGACGCATCCATGGCGTACAGCACATTGCTTTCCGCGTCGAGATCGGGGCGGAAAGCAAAACGTTGCGGAATGAATCCGATGCGGTGCCCCAACATTTCGACCGGTTCGACGTCGCTCAGGTTGGCGCTTTTGTGCATCACATTGCCGCGGTCCGTGCGCACCATGCCGACCATGGTGGCCAGCAATGCCTGATGCTGTTCGCGATCCTCCGCGTCCACGAGCACCGCATGCGTGGCGCCCGCATGGAACGACAACGACAGGTCGTCAAGAATATTGCGGCCGGTCTTGCGATTGGTCACGGTCACATGGTCGAGCGCGAACGTCGGATTCGCCTTGAAGAAGAACGCATCCTTTTTGCGATTGCGCTTGATTTCGTTGTCAAGCTGTGACGAAACGCTGGTTGCGGAATCGGCTTTCACCGCTTCATGCGTTTCCAGTGCGGTCGGTGCGTCGAAAGAACGCAAAGCGAGCGTTTCCTTCACTTGATTCGCGTTATTCACAGCCACGTCCGAATCGTCATTCGTGTCATCCGCAGCGTTATTTGCAGCATCGGCGGTTTCGGCGGCATCTGCAGTATCGTTGCCTGCAACCGCTGCGTTGTCATCGTCGTACACCACCGTAAAATCGATGGATTCAATGGAATCTGCGGAAGATTCGTCAGCTGCAATATCTCCGATTGCAGCATCATCGACGGTTTCGCTTGCCTCGGCTTCAGCGGTCTTGTCAACCACAGCCTCGTCAACCATGGTCTTGTCGATGTTCTCGTTCTTATCGTTCATATTGTCGCTCATGCCGTCACCTCCGAGCGTTCCTCAAACAGTTGGTTCAGGTTGAAGCAGGCCACGCGCGCGAACGCCACGATGCCAAGCACCAGGCATGCACCCAAGCCGTACCAGATCACATTCCACACCGAAGCGGACGTGATCGTCACAGCCTGCCCGCCAGCCCACGCGGTACCGATCGGTTTCGCCAACAGCGCGCCGGCACCCAAGCCGATGATCCAACCCGGAACCGTCATCATGAACGTTTCCAGCATGAACTGCCATCCCAAACGGCCCTTGGTTACGCCGGTGATCATCGCCATGCCGATCTCATCGCGACGGCCACCGACCGCCGCCCACACAATCAATGCCAGCAACGCGATTCCGCCGACGATCGTCATGGCCAACAGTACGATGCGCGCGGACGAAGCGGCGGAATCAAGCGGCTCGATCGACTTCTTATAAGCGGTAAGCGACGGCGAGGTGATTTCGTACGTCTTCGTGTCTAACTTGGCCTTCTTCACCAAGCGCACGAACTTGTTATACGTGGAAGGATTCGCCAGAGAGAACACAATATTGAGATTCGGAACGCCCCATCCCGTGGCCTCCGTCGTGTCAAGCCCGTTCTTGGCGAAGTTGATATACGTCGTGTAGATCACGTTCTCACGATTGTCCTTCGCGTATTTCGCGTCGGAACCGTTGCCTTCAGGCACGTCGCTGTCGTATTCGTAAATGCCGCGCACGGTGAACGTGTACGTTTCGGAAGCCTTCGACGGATTGCCGACCGTCACCTTGTCGCCGACCTTGAGATTGTTCTTATCGGCCAGCGCCTGCGAAATGAGTACGCCGTCGCTCTGCGTCTTATAGCTCAAATGCTTGCCCTTGACCACTTTGTAGTAGCCGTAATCGTTGATTTTCGCGGCGTCCAACGTGTAGAACGCCTGCAGGGTCAGATTGCCGCCGGTCTTGTCTTCGCTAGTATCGCTTTTCGCGGCGATCGCCTGCAATGACTTGCTTTCACGCACCGGCACTGACGTTGCCAACGTGTAATCGAAGGTCACGCTGTTGCTCTGCGCGGCCGTTGCGTACGTGCTGTACTTTTCCCACGTCAAGTACTTGTCGGTATAGCTGGAATCGGCGCCGTCGCGCTTGGCTTTGGTCTGCGCGGTCGGCCGAATCACCGCAGTGGCTTTCTGCGACTGGTATGTCTCATTATTGGCGGTGTCGTCTGCTCGTATGACTGCCAGATCCACGGCAGCCGAAAAAGACACCAGTAATGCGAGTAGGGCGATTAGCGCGGTGCGCCATTTGACGCGGCCGAGCGCCGCCCATGCGTTCTTGAGAACGAACATGCGGTACTTCTCCAGTTCTCTGTTATTGCGCGCCGGCGCATGCCGACGTCAGCGTTGGCCGGGACGCGCGCTCCGCAGCAAGGCAGGCCCGTAGCGCATGGTGCGTCCCGTGAAATCATCTTGGGCTTCCAACGTGATTGTTTTCTTGCGCAACACTGTTATACCCCTGCATGAAGTCTGAATGATTCCTGAAAATCGACCGTTGAGCATGGTTGCGGCACTCGCTACGATGGAATCGATGATTTCCGAACAGATTACGAATACCGGTTCCGTAATGGCCAATCATGGCTCGATTCAGACGCCTGCGCAGACTCAGCTTCGGCAGAACGGCTCGTCCAATGGCGGCCCGTCCGAACGGAAACGTGACCTGCGATGGCGTCCCGCGATGCTGCATCCGGCGTCGCTCCGCGTGTTATTGCCGTGGCTTACGTCGATTATCGGCATCGCATCCGCACTATGCCTGGTGATTGCGTGGTTCCCCTCCACGGTGTGGAATACGCCGATTGTCAGCAGCGATGCCCCTGCGCATTACTATTTCATTCGCCGCTTGCTTGACGAAGGTTTGGGGGCGGCACTGCATTTGTGGCCGCATAATTCGTTCTATCCGCCGTTATTCCATGTTTGCGCTTATTTCGTAATCAAAATCGCGGCGCTGTTCGGCGTGCAATGCTCTATTTACGCGGCATTCAATATCACGTGGATCATCGCTTCGGGCGTGATTTTCCCTTCTGGAATGCTGGTATTGTGCAGGTATTTCCTACAACGTTGGAATCGCGGCAATCCAATTTCACGTATTTCGCAAGCATCGTCTACGCCTGAATCGTCGTCCGTATCTGAAGCGTCGAATGTTTCAAATCAGCAGGTATCGTCAGCTGTGAATCGGCAATATAACGCCACTTTCGACGCTACTTTCGTTCTGCAGAATCTGATTGGACTGTTCGTGCCCGTGCTTGCCGTCAGCTCGGTGTGCCACCCGTACGGACTGCTGAATGCCGGTCCGCTGATCGCATTCGGTTTCGCCACGTCGCTGCTGCCGTTTCTTATCGCTGCCACGTTGCGCTTGTTCGATGCGATCGCCGCACGCGAGCATATAGTGAAATGGTTTGTGATCACTGCTGTCGCAGGCGTGGTTTGCCTCGTTGCACACCCGCGTATCGCATTCACGTATGCTCTGATTCTGGTGCCGTTCATTGTGTTGCGTTTGCCGTGGAAGCTGATTCTGGGTGCGTTTATCGCCATGTGTGTCGGCGCGGTCGCGTTTGTGGCCCTGATGCTTACGTCGTTCAAATCGGATCGTTGGGCGAATCCCGCTTCCTGGTTCCATAGCCATCAGCCGTCCAAGAATTTGTGGGAGTCGATTTCGTTCTGCTTCACGGATGGCCTTGACGGTTTTCCTGCGATTTTGTTCGCATTATTGCTGATTGCGGGAACCGTTGCCGCTTTCGTTTGCGCCTTCCGCCGCGCTGCTGTGCGCTCTTCGGACTCGCTTTCAGCTACTGTTTCCACTGTGGCTCCCGCTTTTTCTGCTGATGCTGATGCTTTGGTTTCCGATGCTGCGGTTTCCTTGGTTTCCGCTTCCGACCTGCCGGCTGCTTCGTGTTCCGATGCTGCTGATGTCTCCTTATCCGCACCGTCCGAACCATCTCGACCTCGCCGCAACGATCGTCTGCGTGACGTGATCGCGTTGATGGCCGCGTTTCTGCTGGTCACGCTGGCATATGTGTGCACGGTCACGTTGGTTGGCGCGCTGCCGAATATCATCAGCTCTCCTTGGTATCGCGATGAAAACCGCATTATGACCATGCTTCCGCTGGTTGCGTTGCCGTTGCTTGTCATTGGCGTCAACGCGCTTTCCGAATGCGTTTCCGTGTGTGCCGCATCCGCTTCTTTCGTTCCTTCTGCATCTTCCTTCTCCGCGAAGAATAGTGCTTCTTCCGTTCCTTCTGCATCTTCCTTCTCCGCGAAGAATAGTGCTTCTTCCGTTCCCTCCCTTTCTTCTGCGTCTGCTGTTTCTTCCGTGAAGAACGTTTCTTTCGCTTCCAATTGGATCGGCCCAATCGCCGCATTCCTTGTGATTGCGATACTTGCGGTTTCCGCTCAGATCGTATGCCCGTCTCGTACTGCGGCTCGCGACGCGATCATCGAGCATTCCAGCCTGAACCAAAGCGACCCCAACGAGCAGCTCACCGAGCAGAAGATTACTGTGCTGCGCAAGGTCATGGAACGTACTGGCACTCAGTCCACCATCATTTCCGACCCGTTGAACGGCTCGATGTATGCGGAGACGCTGTTCAATGCGAGCATGCTGTATCCGATCATCAATGCGCGCACCGATGTGCCATCCGTTCCGTTCGGCAAAGTGGAGACCGCGTTTGCTTCCGGCGATGGGCAGCAGGTGCTTGGCACGGTATGTCCGCTGACTGACGCTCCGGAGTACTTCCTTACGATGGGCGACCAGGCGCAAAGCTTGCAGTCGTTCCCGTATCGTGCTCAATACGATTCCTTCCATAATGAGGAATTGATTGATGCGTATGTGGATGGCGGCACGTTGGTGAAGGTTGCCGATTATTCGCAATACGGCCAGGGTTGGGCCCTCTACCGTTTCGGTTGCGCCGATTAATCGATTTTTGGCTGCGCTGCCTTGTTCTGTCGTCGCTTGCGCGCGCATATGCAAAACCGCACTTTCGATTAGTTGAGATCTGAATTTGTTCAGGACAACGATTGGCGGTGCGGTTTCGTTTATCTGCTTTCTTCTGTTTTCTCCTATTTCTGCTTTCTGTTGGGAGGTTTTCTCGGATGGGTTGGCTTAGGTGATTGGCCGTAAATGAGATAGTTCGGTGTGTGACACGCCCGGGTGTTGGTTTGTGGTGGGGTTTTTCCTGTGGTCTTGTGTCGTGCGGTGGCGTTCGCCGCCCGTTTTCCCGTGTTTTCGACACGCCGGTG
>OCHC01000859.1_pt1 | contig 27969 bp, 42 predicted proteins | sample 1538641 | NCBI WGS metagenome assembly OCHC01 (sample SAMN04571714, study PRJEB22368) | human gut metagenome | biome: human gut; material: stool | host: Homo sapiens | place: Luxembourg | collected 2012-08-17
TTAAGATTCATGTCAATTACCTCCCGTAAACTTTTATAGTGCCAGATGTTGCATAATATTGTGTTCCACCGTTGTAGATTTTTATTTTCCTAAATTTCTCCGCAATCGGCATCAAATTGTAAGGAATCATAACATTCCCTGCATTGCCACTATACATTGTTTTGCTACCAGCTCCGGTATGTGATACTGCTATTGTTCCGCACCTGTTTAAACATTTATATAATGTATATCCATTCTTTTTGCTTCCTTTCTTAGATGTTCTAGGTGCTCCGCAATCTGCCGCAATATCATTAATATTTACCATTACCGTAGAATCTGTATTAGTCGAATTTTCCATGTCTGTCCATATCAACAACAGTTCTGAGCAGTCACAGGTCTTTTCAAGCATAACAGAATTTACAAACGCAAAATTTGACACATCAATTTCGCCTAATAATTCAAACTCTTCATTTATCATACTTTCTGCCTCACTCCCTAATATTCTTCTCCGTTCCATCAGCTCACGCTCCAATTCTGTGATGTAAGTAATCCCTCTAAGATTGATATCTCATATACCTTGTTCGCATCGACCGAAAAGTTGCCGACATTAACTGTCGATGGATGCACTAATTCTGTAGCAGTCGAACCGCTCTTGAATACAAAGTGATATTCATTGGCTACACTTGCATCTGCTGGTTCAGCAAGGGTATAAGTTAAGCTTGCCATCTCCGGGAAGATATAGAGCTTGTTAGGCTCTAATTCGACTGTCGTGTCAGTAGAACCTTTCTCTACCCTTACAGTGCCACTGGAACCACCAGATGCTTCTGGAATCGTAACTGTAACTGCGCCAGAACCATCGTATTCCACTGCGACTGCACCCGCGAATGTAAGCTTATGTGGGTTTGGGAGTTTTTTAGGAATGTTGATTGGATTTTTTGCCATATATTCCTCGACTGCACTTGATACCTTCTCCTGCGGGATTTCCGTCACATTATCAAGTCTGGTAAGAATCTGCTCGATGATATCTGGATTTCTGGCCACTACCTCATTTGTGGCTTCCAGACCTTCCAGTACGGTACCTTCTGCAAGGGTGGTATTCCATTCCGGAATTGTTCCATCTCCCTTTTTGGCGCATACAATGAACTTAATCTGTCCCTTATATGCAACCACATCTGGGCCGATCAGCCACGAAAATGTAATATAGTCGCCATCTGTCCGTATGTCCTCTACCAAGTACGGATATTTATCTCCGTTGGCATTTTGATAGTTAATGTACAAATGCATGGTAGACAGATCTATGTTATCCCCTACGACTTTCGGACACCGGAAATGTTTTCTTTCAGTGTTTCCGTCATGTGATACACCAAAGATTTTTTCCGTCTCTGGTACCGTGATTGTACGGGTTTCCGGATTGATCAGAAATATGTCATTCACCGGTTCGGCTCCGGACGCCTCTAATGCTTCTTCTAATGTCATGACTGCCTCACCTCCACTTCATTTGTCGTAATCCTGTATCCGTCTTTCACGCCGACCAGGTATACCTTCCAACGTTTATATTCTGTTATTTCATCTGGTACGGCGCATTTGCCGTTCACAATCGGTACAGGATATTCCTTGTCGTATCTGGAAAAGACGGCTGCTTTCTTGCAACCGTCCCATTCTCCGTCGAAGTTATATGCTGTGTACAGATATCCCTTTGTTCCGGCCACAATACCAGAGAAATCTCCGTCCTTACTAAGGTTCTGGCCAGCCACCTTAAACTGTAATATTCTCATCTATGCCCCCTTTGGAAATGCACACCAGTTAACCATAATAGTCAAACTTGAATTGTTTCCGTTAACAGTACGAACAACGAAACTACTGGCGGTCGTACTTAAAACCTGTACTCCGAACGATTTTGTATTTTGTGATCCACCTGATAGCGATATCACCACGACAGGTGCTTTCGAAAAAGTTTTTCCAAATTTCACAGTTGTGTCTTTATAACTATTAGCTGGGGTTTCAATAAGAGCTGTGGTCCCGTAAATTGGTGTTTTATTAGTCAGTTTCTTGTCAACGGACTCAATTAACAGCTTTAATTCTTCCGCCGTTGGTTTCAGTTTAAACATCTGCTCTACCGCTACTATACTCAGTCCCTCTATCTTTACCCTGTACAGTGGAAGTTCCCTTGTCTTTCCGCCGGTATATATATCGTCTTGTGCAAGCTCTGGATCTGTAGCAGTCTCTCCGGCCGTTCCCTGAATCACTTCACAAGTCACGGCATCAATTCCACCAGTACCAGTGGTTTCGAATTTCGCTACAATAATGTCGTTTCTATTTTTTCCCGACTGTCCATTCATAATCTCGCAATCTTCATATTCTCCATACGGGATTCTTGCCATATGTCCACCCACGCAGATTACTCCGTCCGCCACTCTTACTTTATTGTTGCTGAGCACGGTTGCTTTGCAAGCCTGCCCAATAGTAGACACACCGTCATCGCCAAATATTGCCTGATATACAGCTGCATCATCTTCAGCATATATATGCGGCTCGGCTTCCGGTGCTGTGTTAACCGTTATTCCTTTCATTCCCGCCATTTACTCATCTTCTCCTTTCACGCTGTAGTCAATAGTTATTTTCCCGTCCTGGATCTTCAGGATCTTTTGTATGACTGGTTTGATAACCTGTGTATTCGTAACCGCATCATAGCCGGCTACGATGTCACCTATCTCCAGATCTGCATTATCGATTGTCATTTCACATTTTTTATAATTCTGTAGTTCTTTAAGCCGTTTTGTTCCATCTTCTTCCAGTTTGTCTGCTTCCGCACTGGAATAGTTGTATACTGCAGATATCTCATTTAATCCGGTGTAGTACTGTTTTTTCCCAATAGTTCCGTTTTTCTGTACGTATAGGTGTAGCACGACTCGATCCTGTTTTTCTCCCTCTCCGACGCACACCAAATGGTTGACGCCATTCCTGCAGTCCCGGACCGTTACGTATATACCCTCTTCCTGGCTATATTCCAACTGTTCAGAATAATCTACTATCGGTACCGCCTGTACTGTTACATAGCCATATTCCAGTCCTTCTGGCTGTGCGTACTGGATCTGCAGTCTACAGCCGTAGTTACTCACCAATTTCTGTAGTGCATCGTATAATGTTACATAGCGGTCTACCTGCCAGCTTTTTATTGTTATGCCTGTATCCACTTCTGGAATAACCATGAGATCGCCGAAGCGATCTCCTATCAATGTTCGGATTGCTGTATTTAATTCACCTGACAAAACCAGATGGTCCTGTCCGGCCGGTGGCTCTACTACTTTATATTGCAGCATTCCTCTCCATGTTCTTCCACGCAGTGCAACTTTTCGTGTACCGGATATAGATTCGATGTCTCCAATAATTCCCCCATACTCTGTTCCCGGAGCGAATATCCGGCATCTGTATCCCATGCGTTCAGTGTCATAATCTGACACCGCTATCGTGACCTCGAAATCATTTGTGTTTCCAATGTCCATATCTGCCTCCGCACTATCGCACAGTTCTCCGCATTCTTCTCCGGTCGGTTTTGTCGTTATGAAACGAATTTTTGATATTGTGTCTTCTAAGGTGTGGCTGTCCATTTCGGTATACTCCTTTCTTCGATTACAGTAATGTCAAATTCGAATTTTCCCGTCCAGGATACCATCTGTCGCCCCGGCTGAATCTTTTGGAAGAATTCTCTTCCTTTGCTCCTGCAGTGGTATGCGTTCATCTCTTCGCCATTCTTCAGTACTTTTGCGATAGTTCTGGAACGGCTGTCAATTCGAAGATATTCTCCTGTTTCCAATGTAATATTGACCAGATATGTGTTGCTTCCTATCGTGACTTGAGGATTGACAACTGGTCCGTAAATAATCATTTGAAAATTTGATGATGTATAATTCGGATTAATAAGGTAGTTGCTCGTCATTCCGTTCGCGTATCGATACGGATATTTTCCCGGATACCGTTTATTATCACTAGACGTGATTCCATAGCTGTGAAATGTATATGTTTTTTTGCCGATCCAGTAAGGCGTGAACGCTTCTACTGTAGCGTCCACATCTACTGTATAGAATATCTCATCGTACTCTTTCGGATTTAATTCTGTTATATAACATTCCAGATAATAATCTCCCACCCATAGTTTTCCAGGCTTTTTTTCAATGATGTCTATATCTGTTATTTCGTTCAGCTGGTCCATTACATCGCAATATTCTTCTTTTGTATCCGCGTATACTTGCAATGTTATTTTTTTGCTCATTCCGGTCCTATAGAATTTATCCAACTTTTTTCTATTTGCATTTACATTTTCCGTTGCGGAATATTTCCACTCTTTCCCGTATAATTCCGTAATATCCTCGATTACCACTGGCCAGTTATCCAAATCCATCCTGGTTCCATTATTATTTTCATAATATATCATTCAGTAACCTCTCTTATCACTCGTCCAAATTCTCTGCCATTGTATTCCACAGTAGTATGTACTTTTGCCATAGCCATGGCAAGTCTGTCATAGTCTATTGGATCTCTTTCTGTTCTCTGTAATCGTTCTAGTCCTCTCTCAACAGCATCTGCTACATACGTCTGGAGTACTGTGATCGGTGTGACTGCTTCCGGTCCTGCTTCGCCTACTCCCTGCCATCCGAGACGGGTAGGGAATATGGTAGGTTGGTCGAATATCGCTCCTTTTGCGCGCCAGGCGATACTGAAATGTGGTACTGATGGAGGTGTCAAAGAAAATTTTCCTTCGATATTTATGTGCGGCAACTTTAAGTCTGGAAGTTTCCAAGAAAAATGAAAAGCACTTTTAATAATCGATATCGCATTTTTTACCGCGTTTCGTGCGCCGTTAATTCTAGTGGTGATTCCACTCTTAATTCCTTCGAATATACTTATCGCCATGCTTTTTGCACTGTTAATCGGTCCCGTAATATTGCTTTTTACAGTTTCGAATCCTGCCTTTGCCAATGTTTTCACACCATTTATTCTTGTGGTGATTCCACTCTTAATTCCTTCGAATATACTTATCGCCATGCTTTTTGCACTGTTAATCGGTCCCGTAATATTGCTTTTTACAGTTTCGAATCCTGCCTTTGCCAATGTTTTCACACCATTTATTCTTGTGGTGATTCCACTCTTAATTCCTTCGAATACGCTTACAACCATCGTAAATGCGCCGCTGATCGGAGATATGATATATGTTTTCACAAGTGCAAATCCGTTTAACACTATTGTTGCGATCGTATCTATAACACCACTGATTCTCGTACTTATTTCATTCCATACCTGTATAACTGTATCTTTGCAGTTCACCCATATGAATTGGAATGGCAATGTGATAATCTGGAACGCTGCCGATATTATTTCTCCAATCAACATAACGCCAACCGTTATAATATTACCGATTGTTTGGAATATTCCCGATACTTTTTCCAATATCGATGCAATTCCATCGCCCACAATGCCGGTGATTATTTGTAATGTATTCGAAATTTTTTCTGCAATACCCGTAATTTTTTCTATGACACCGCTTATAAACGTATCTATGCCACAAATATGTATTAAAGTTCCGAAGAAACCTACAAGTCCTGAAGCAAATCCATCCAGTGCACCTGTTATTTCTCCCCATAATCCACTAAATACTTCTACAATGCCTGTCCCAAACAATTTCAGGCCTGCTTTTGCCAGATCTATATCACCAGTGAACACTCCAACTATCATATCGCCCAGTCCGGACAGTATATCTATAATTCCTCCGACCGCGCCAATTAACGGTTCAATCATGTTTAAGACAGCGCCGAAACCTGCTGCCAGTAGTCCGATCGCCGGTACCAAAACTGCTGCCAAAATTGCGCCGATCGCCTTAAATAGATTTTCAAGCCCAGACAGCTTATCGCCCAGTCCGGATATTGCACTTTTTATTCCGCTTAGTTTTTCATCAATATTGATTCCGTCTAGGAACCCTGTGATAGAACTTTTTACAGCGTCAATAATTCCTGTTATGAAATCTCTGAATGATTCGCTTTTATTCCATAAGAGAACCATTCCAGCCACCACTCCGGCTATTGCAGCTGTTACTAATAGAATTGGTCCTAGAGCCACTCCTCCAGCCCCTGCCATCGCAACTCCAGCTCCTTCTGCGGCTGTTCCAGCTTCCGCTGCCGCTACTGCAGTTCCGGCAAAAAGCCCGCTTATTTTTGTTCCGAGTCCAATAACCGAAGATATTCCGATAGACACCTTCCCGATGCCGATCAGCAATGGAGACAATACCGCAACTATTCCCATGATGCCGAGTATCATTCTCTGCTGTCCGCCGTCCAGATCATCAATTTTCTGTGCTAATCCTGTGATTTTCTGTGTCCCTTCCGCAATCATCGGGAGAAAGATATTCCCAAGGGTGATTCCGGCATCATACAGGTTGTTCTTCATGATCGACAGCTTTGATGCGGTCGTTTCATATCGTTTATTTGCCTCATTGGTTAATGCTGTATTCTCTTCCCAAGCGTTCTTTCCGGTGTCGATCGCGGACGTAAATACATCACTTGCATTCGCAGATCTTAGTAATGCATCACGCATTCTCGTTTCTGTTATGCCCATATCATTTAAGACTTTGATAGCGGAGTCGCTTTCTCCTCCGCATTTTGAAAGACCTTCGATGAATGCTTCCAGTGCGCCTGTAGCGTCTTCCTTGAATCTCTTGGAGAATTCGCTGGTGCTCATTCCAGCTACGTCCGCCCAGTCCTTTAACGAATCACTGTTAGTTTCTACAGCAAGCTGCATTTCAATTAATGCTTTGCTGAATGCCGTACCGCCCGCCTGTGCTTCCATTCCAACTGAACTTAACGCCGTAGCCAGTGCAAGAATGTCAGATTCTGACATTCCTACCTGCGTACCTGCGGATGCAAGATTAGTTGCCATATTCATGATGTCTGCCTCAGTGGTGGCGTAGTTGTTACCCAGGTCTACAATGGTGCTTCCCATCTTCTTATATTTTTCATCCGCACTCATAGAGGTGTCTGCCGCTAAGCCGGTAATATTTGCGAATTTCGCAATAGATGTTGCTGCATCTTCTGCCGACAGGTTGGTAGAATTACCCATGTCGATCATAACGCGGGTAAATCCTAAGACGTCCTGAGTCTTAATGCCTAACTGTCCGGCAGCTTCTGCAACCTCAGAAATCTCCGTTGTAGATGCTGGAATCTCTTTTGCCATGCTCCGGATTCCATCTTCCAACTGTTGGTAACTGTATACGCACTTGCCGTTTGCATCAAATACTTCATCTGATGTTTTTTTGACACCAGCAAAAGCAGATTCAAACTGCACTGCTGCCGTCCCGGCTCCGGCCAATGCTCCAGCCGCCGCCGTGCTGGCTACTTTCAAGTTCTGGCCAACTTTTTCTGTCCCTTCGCCGAATTTTCCAAGTCCCTCGCCAAATGACTGAATGGCTGTCTTTTGATTTCTTAATTCCTCTGAAGTCTTCTTGATCTCATTCCGGATCTCTTCCTGTTTGATCTTGGATTCCATCAGTTCCGTTTTTAATTCTGCGTACTTTTCGGAATCCTCTCCAACTTCCCTGGCGCATTCATCCAGTGCATCCCGCAAGATCTTCGTCTTGTCTGCAGCTGCTTTTGATTCCTGTCCAAGAAGTTTCTGGCGTTCTTTCAAGAGGTCTGTTTTATTCTTTGCTCCATCCAGTTTTGTTTCGTTCAGCTGTAGTTCTTGATCCAGTTCCCGAATCTTACTATCTGCCTGTCCAACAGCTGTTCTTAGCTGTTCTTCTGCTTCCGCTTGTTTCTTTGCTTCTTCTGCTGCTTTCAGCTGCTCCGCAGACAGCTGTGTCTCTGCGTTTCTCTGTTCTTCCAGTTTTGCAGATGTCTGTGAGAGTTCTTGTGAGATAGCCTCCTGTGCTCTTTTTGCGTCCGCAAGTTTTGCACTCCAGTTATTCGCTTCAATCGAGTTTTCCCCGAATATGGCTTTTGCTGCTTCCATTTTCCCGGTCAGCAGCTCCACTTTCTGGCCACTTGCCTCCAGCTCTTTCTGCAGGAGCTTTTCTCTCTTTTCCAGGGTGTCCGTTGATTCCCCAGTTCCCTTCATTTGCGTTTCATTCAGTTTCAACTCCGCACGTAACGCTTTCAATGACGATTCTGCCTGTTTCAGCCCGCTCGTCAGTTCTTTCGTATCTGCTCGGAACTTTACGCTTGCTTCTCTGTTACTTAATCAATCACCCTCTCTCCAGCATCTGTTCTTCTGCATATGCCTTCCACGCTTCATATGCATATTTGTCTTCCAGGATCGTAAGCAGGGAATTATATTCCGAATACCAGAATACATCCTCACTGATTCCATTCATAATCACGTAATAGACGTACATATCTTCCACGGTTTCAATCTCGAACCGTGGAAGTCTTAAATAGCCTTTTGCTTTCTTACGTGTTACTCTTCGGAATCCGTCCCGGAATCCTGCTTTTTTGACGGCGAATACATCTCATTAATCACTTCCATGTTCTTTCTCCAGTCCTGGTCCATATTTTCAAAAAACTCTGTAAACGACATGCAATCTTCGTCCTGATTTGCATTTTTGTAGGCAGCATACAAAAATTCCGCTACTTCAAGTGCGTCTTTATCATTTACACCTTTTACTAAAACCTTGCTTAATGTCTCATACGATTTTTTATCGTTTTTCCTTAATGTCAGCATAAGAATAGGAGCGGTGGACATTGCCACACACTCCCCATTTGTAAGTTCATATTCCTCATAATTAATCTTAGGATTCTTCATCTACATTTCCCTCCTCGCCAAGAATACGTTTGATCAATTCTTCTTTTTTGCCCATGGAATCAACTCCCATTTCTTCTGCCTTCTTTCTCAGCTCGTCTACCTTCATCTTTTCGAGTGTAGATTTGGTAAGCTCGTTCGGAGCTTCTACCTGGGTTTCTGTTGTTTCCGATGATTCAGGATGCTCCGGAGCTTCTACCGATCCAGCTTCTGGTTTGGTTGCTTCCGGTGTTTGTGTCTCTTCTGTCTTCTCTTCTACCTTTTCCACCAGTCCGTTCTTTTTGGCATTGATTTCATTGTATCTTTCTTCTGACATCTCCACAATTTCACCCGTGAACCGGATGTCTCCTGTGTATTTGTCTCTGAATTTCTGTTTTACTTTTACTTTCATGAATTCCTCTCCTTACGCCGCTACTGTAGTAACAAGTTCTCTCGAGAACTCTTCCATCCACTTCTGTTTTACGGTATCATCTTTCAGGTCGTTCACAACCGCTTCATATAAGCCTTCGCCGTGTTCATCCGGCATGACTGCAATTTCCAATTCCAGCATAGCGATATCTTCTGAGTCATTATCCACAGATCTCGACAATGCCGTCTGGATTGTACAGTTTGGATAAGCCTTGAATTTTTCATTGTCGTCCTCGTCCAGAATTAACGCTGTTACACACGCTACTGCGTGCAGTGAATTTGACCCGTAGGCGATTACTCCGTCTTTTAACTCTGTGCGGATCATTCCGTACAAGTCTGCCAGCATATCCTGTGGAGCATATGCAGATATTTTCAGTGTTCCGTTACCCGTTCCTTTTGTCCTGGTCTTTAAGGTTTTTGAACCACAGGACTTCGTTCTGGTTTTACATTCCATTTCCTCTTCTAATTTTCCCACGCAATCCAGAACGTCTGCCTTTGTTGCAACTCCGATCCGGATTCCAAGCTTTTTAATTTCGACTTCTGTGAAGTCTGTTTCTCTGATTCCAGCCATTTTATGTTTCCTCCAATCGTTTTACCAATTTATCAATTACCCCGTTCACAATCTCATCCCCGGCTTTTTCAGCACCATGGAACATGAACTGCTGATTTCCTCGGTGATGTCTTGTATTTGATCCATCGTCCGGAAAGTACAGGTAATGATAGTTGCCTTTTGTGTATACCTTTACTGCAAGATTCTCTCCCTGTATCCGGAACGGATCGGTCTGTGAGGCTGCTGCAATCTTTCCGTTCCATGTTCTGCCGGATACTGGCAAGATTGCCCGGATATACTCTTTTATCTTTTTCCCGCCCTCATTTGCCAAATAATCGTTTATAATTTGTTCCGCAACAGATCTGTCGGAAAATTTTTCAATCGTTTGTGTGACCTTGTCAAATTCTTTTGTATCCAGGTAAAAATAACTCATCGGCTACACCTTTTTTTCGTTTTTCCAAATTCCATCGTGCAGATTTCTACTGTACACTCTCCTGCTTTCTGCACATAATCGTATGCCGTGTCGGTATCTGAGATTTTGAATCCAAGTGTTTTCATCTTTTCGATCACCTGTTCCTCCAAGTCTTCTGGGATGTACTCTTCTTTCACAATCGCAACGAAATAACGCCTGGTTATTCCACCCTTGCTTTCTGACTTTCCCGCTCTCCTTTTTCCGAACACGATGCAGTCCCAGTTCTCGCGTCCTTGGAACCTTCCGGCACCGTAATATACATCCGGCACGATCTCTTTTAAGGCTTCTTTAATTTTGTCTTTCAATTTTCCTTACCTCTTCCAGATAGAAATACAACTCACGGTTTTTCTTATCGTGATCAACATATATAATCGCATAGATCACATTATTAATTACCACATTATAATCGCTATCCGGTGGTATAAGATCCGGGGTTACTATCTTAGTTGTCAGATTTGCTCCGTGCTGTTCGGCAAATTCAATGTCTTGCTGTCTTTTTAACTTTTCTGTGAAACACAAAAAGCCCAGATATTCTAAATCATCTAGGCTTTTTACATTCTTTTCCACGTCTTTTTTGCGATAAATTTCGGCAACTCCATCCCCGTAATCATTCAATATATTCCTCGCCATATTTTACCTCGTATTTATGTCTTGCTGTAATAATATCGTTTCTGTAATTCTTATCGAATTCACATGCTATCTTGTTCCACGCATACCAGCTATACTTTAGTAGCAGCATTCGGGCGAATCCCGGTTTCGTAAAATCCATCTGATCATCTTCATGCATTCCAAGTTTGTGCATCATTATTTCAATGGCATCTTCCGTTATATCCGTAATTTCCTTCTCTGTATCATCATTCGCCCAAGTTATCCGGCATTCTCTTTTTACTGCTGCTACAAGTTTTGCTTTTTCTTCTTCGCCCATAGCTTATGCCGTTACAACGGTATCCTCAGTTTTTACAGTTACATATGCCGGATCCAGTTTGCTAATGTCCAGGACAATCGCTACTGTGTTATCGTATGGGCGGCCATTTCCGTGAAGCTTAATCTTATATGTTCTCGTATCCTGAAGGAACTTGAATTCGTCCGAATATTCAATTTTTCCGTCTTTACTTTCACCAAGCCCGAAGAAATACTCTTCCGGCAGACACAGGATAGCCTGTCCGGTTTTCACTTCGTTTGATCTCACAACTTCTGTCGGGAACGGGAATAAATCTCTGGCGTATGTTCCGCCTGTTGTCAGTGCCGTAGTTGCCGGCATGATCTTGTTGAGGTAGTCTACCTGGTTGCAGATCATCAGTACTTCGTCAAAACTTCTCATACGTCCTTTTTCTGTGACTGCCAATTTTGCCACAAGTGGTCCATAATTTGCCGGGAGGAAATTTGTTACCTGGATTGCTGTTTTTTCCGGATATCCGGTGGATGTCGAAAAGCTTACTCCTTCATGGATATCTCTGTTCAGTCCGACCGGTTCATCTTTTCCACTTCCTGATACGATTGCTTTTTCGAGTGCTACATATAACGCCTCTTTCAGGATGGTACGGATATAGTTATCCAGGAATGAAGGTCCGAGATCCAACATATCCTTTGGGATTACCGCATAAGCTGTCAGCTTCAGCAATGTAATCTCTACGCCCTTAAATGCAGATTCAATCTCCTGTGTAATCTCGCCATTAATCTGTCCCCAAGCTGCTTTCTGTCTTGTGTGATCATTTAACAGCCATTTTGTGAGATATTTTACATTTTGGAATGTAATCTTTTCTAACAATGGATGTTCTTCCAGCAGATTTCTGTACACATCCTCGATAATAGTTTCCGGCATTCCGCCATCCGTTGTAATCAGATCTGTGAACGCCTGTTTCGGATCACTTGCCTTTCCGGCTTTTGCAAGGTTCTGATAGAACTCTGTCTCTTCGCTCGTAAGCTGTCTGTAACCTCTCTGAGCAAGTACATTTGTATCAGTGTTGTACATTTCAAAGTCTGTTCTCACCTTTTCTGTGATTGCGTCAATTACCTGCCCCCAGGCTTTCTTTCCTTCCTCTTCGTTTCCGCTCTGCAGTGCGCTCTGCAGTGCTGCCACCGCTTCTCTCTGTCTTGTGTCTGCAATGTTTCCTAACATTCTTTTTCTCCCTTCTTTTTACATTGAAAACATGTTTAAAAATGTCTGCATAGAGACATCTTTTTCTTCTTTTTCCGGCTTTGTCAGTTCTTCGAATTCTTTTAACTGATTTGAAAAATTTGACCGTTTGATCTTGTCTCTCATTTTTTCAATTTCCTTTGAGCACTGCATAGCCTCATCAATCTCTACCGTAGTTCGTCCGGCAACCTCATCAATCACCCCAATCTCCAGAGCCGTGTCTGGATCAAGCAGTGTCTCTTTATCCATGATGTCTTTTAACTCCTCTTCTGTGATCTTCCCGCCGCATCGATTCATGAAAAGAGATCTGGATGCTTTCATCCAGGCATCCAACTTGTCTGCCTGGTTCCTGAGTTCGTCCGCATTGCCTATGGCTACCGTCCACATATTGTGAAGGACCATTCCTGTTCCCTCCCCCATCACGCGGTGATCGCATGCCTGGAGAATCGTAGCGGCGATACTGTTCGCTACTCCGTCCACATAACCCGTCTTGTATGCTTTGCAACGTTTCAGGTTTGTGAAAATGGCAGTTCCTTCTTTCACAGATCCACCATCTGAATTGATATACAGCTCAATAGTGTCAGAATCTGACACGCCCTCTAACAATTCTCGGAAATGGTTTGCCGAAGTCTCGGACTCGTCATATTCCAATGTCTTCCAGTTAAAGTCCCCTTTCGCTTTTACTTCGTCATACAGGTAGATTTTATGTACTGTTCCAACCTGCTGGTGTGCAAAGCAAATTCCACCGATCTTATTCATCCTCCTCACCCCCTTTCGCTGCTGTCCTTGTGCTGTCTGCTTCCCTGAAGTTATTCGTAACATAATACGTTTTGCTCCACGGTGTGTTTAATGGTACCAAGCTTAATTCCTCCCTTGCTTCGTCTGTATTTATGATCGCTGAGCCGATCAGCTTCTCTACATTGGCTGCACTCTCAAACAGATCTCTGTGTTTGATTCCGCCCGTGTAGCACTGGTAATAATTCCCGTTCATGTACTCGTAGACGGTCGCACGCTTATTTAGTACTTCCGAAATGGTATTTGCCAGCGGATTTACCCCAAACGTCAGGAACACGTCACACACCTCTTTCAGGTTCGTGATATTCCCCATCATCATAGACATTGGAATCTTGAACGCCTGTCCGACCATTTCAAAAATATCTTTCCGGATATTCACGAAATCATCGGAGGTTTTCGGGGATTTTGTGGATTGCTCTTCCAGTATCCCGTCATCATACTCCACGTACGTAGCGTATTCTTTGATATTTTTGGCAACAACTTTCTTGAATTGTTCTTGGAACTCATCATCCCCGGCTTTAATTGCGTCTATCTTATATTTGAACTTCCTTCCGTTTGTATCCTTGAAAGTTCTCGCTGCTGTTTCCAGGAGCTTCCCGTATTCCCGGTACACTCCATCAATTAGCGTCTGTGCACATTCGTCCTCCATCCGGAACAGATATACTTCCTCCGCCCGGAACGTCCGGTTAAGCTGTAAGCCCCCGGATAATACAACACCACCGTAGATATTCCCTAAAACTGGTCTTTCCTGCACGACCGTAAAATCTTCTGCACAATGTAGTTCTCCATTTAGTTCGACTACCAGTGCGCCTTTTTTCGTTCGTGTCATTTTCCTGATAACTCTGTGCCAGAAATAATTGCTGTTTTCATTTTTGTTCGGTGCTACGTTCAGCAAGTAATAGTCCTGGTCTTTTACAGGTTTCCCTTTGTTGAACACTCTCATCTCTGCCATGCTGATTGCATTTGCCAGATAAGAGCTCGCTGTATAGATCGCCAGTTCCTTATAGTAGATCGATGCGGGTATATTTACCACGACCGTTTCTGTATTCGTACCGGTAACCTTAAATACTTTTTCCAGGAAGTTTTTTACTCCCATGTTCCGCCTCCTAACATACTGTTCCTATCCTGTTTTTTATAATTCTTCTTTGTTTAATTCTTTCTTCATCTGTGACTGCTGCCACGAACGCTTTAAAACCGTCCGTTTTCCGTGAACGCGGCTCTATTTTTTCATATGTGACATTGCCTTTTTTGTCTGTCACCGCTTTTGAGTTCCATGTGTACCAGCGCATGATCTTGCTGGTTCCCCAGGCGATCAATCCACGCGCGAACATATACCCAATTACCGGAGCAACTTTCATTTCGTCACTCGGTCTAATCAGTTTCAGATTCTTCTTTTCATCCGAAAAACCTATTTTGCCAAGTGCTTCTCTGAGCCATGTCTGCCGGAAGTTATCCATCACCACAGATTCGATTTTGTATAACTTCGATTTTTCCAGAAGCCAGTCTGTCACATACTCCGGATCTATCTCCACGTCGTCCACCATCGTCAATACTCCTTCTTCTTCAGCTTCTTTCAGTGGGTATTTGATCCTCGGAAGATCTCTCGATTTCTTACATACCCACGTATGATGCATCCAATATCGTTTATCTCCGACTTTGAACAGCAGCCCGGCGGCTACAAAATCATTCGTTTTGGAATAATCAATTCCGGCTACGCAAGAATGATTACGAAGATCCGGGAGACTTCTGGTTGCTTTTTCTAGGTTTTTCCAATCTGTCACACAATACTGCGTTTCCCCTGGTGGCCGGTTCATTCGTTTAGTCATGAATGACGTGTGATTTACCGGATCCAGCTTGTACTCTTCATATTCCATCCGCATTTCTGTCAGGAGGGTTGGGAAGTTTCTCAAGGATGGATTTGCTTTCTGCCATTTTTCCTCATCCTTTACTTCTTCCGGATCATCCAGCCAACAGATGAACGGCAGTTTCCCGTTATCCGGAATCTCTCCTTTCAAGATCTGTAGGCAAGTTTCCAGTAATTCATCTAGCGGGCCATCCCGGATATCCCCCTGCGTGGATATGACTGTTCGTCTCGGAAAGTCTTTCTTTCCAAGTCCTCCAGTCGCTACCTCGATCAGCTTATAGTCCTTGTATGCATGGTATTCGTCAAAATCTACTTTCCCCGGTCTACCTCCGTCTTTTGTGTCCGGTGCACGGGTGTGGTATTTGATCTTCGATCTTGTCCGAATGTTGGTGATACATTCCAAATTCCACTTGAACGTATTTTTGAAGAATCTTTTGTTGTCCTCCAAGATGTTATATATATCTTCGAATGTCGTTTTTGCCTGGTCCTCTGATGTAGCGAATATGTCGATGTGGTATTCTTTCACTCCGTTAACTGGTGTGACCAACGCAAAATCTTCAAACGCAAGATATCCGTTCTTTCCTGCCCCGCGTCCAACTAAAATTATCAGATATGGGAATCTCAACTGGCCGTCTTCTCTTTTATACACGCAGTTGTGCAAAGCGAAGCAGAACTGTTCCCACGGTAACAGCTTGTACGGGAAGTACTTTTCCAGTCCCAGGTATCTTTCTAATTGTTCTTTATCTACATAGACATCTTCCTCCGCGAATACTTTTTCCACAAAATCGCAAAGAAGCAGCTGCTCCTCGCAAACAACTGCTTCGTCACTTCTTACGAATTCAATATACTGGTCAATCTGTTTACAGATCTTCATCGATTACTTCATTTCCTGTTGGTTCATCCGTCGTCAGTCCTAACTCCTTCAGGATGCTCAACATCTGCTTTTCTACAGCCACCATATCTTTCACAGACTGGTTCTGTTTTGTGATCTCGAATCCGTTTGCAGAAAGTGTCTTGTACGACACTCCACGTTCCTTTATGTCCTCTTGTAGAGCCTTTTTTGTGTCGTAAAACTCCATATAATCATCAATTATGTCCAAAAAATGTGCCGTTTCTGCACCTTTTGCACGTAATTGTTTGATTAAACTGGATTTAATTTTTTCTTTGATTTCGTCCATTTCGCGGGCTTTTTTCGACTTTCGCGCCATATATTTCACCACCAACTTTTTTCTATTTTTTTATCACGCGCGAGTCAGCGCGGTTCAGGCGTGCCCCCTACCCGTTGTAAGCGTCCCCCACAGATTTAGGGTATAGGGGGTACCGGGGGTACCTTTGTAAAAAATTTTTCAGAATACATTCCATCCACATCGTCCAACACAATGAATCTGTTACAGCAGGACGTTCGAACCTCCAGAACCTTGTGTTCCTTCTCTCCGAACAGCTCCGGATATCTGTATGCTATCGCTCTCCTGTATCCATGTCCTGTAAACGTAACACGATCTCCAACCTTTATCTCTTCTTCTACCATCGTTCTTCATTCACCTGCTTCACCTTCCTGTACTTCATTCTTTCGTGTGCTCTGTCGTGACAGTCATGACAGAGTGGTATCAGATTCCTGTACTGTTTTCCTCTGTACTCGTAGAACTCACACAGTGCAAGCTCCGGATGTGTCTTGACATACTGTACATGATGTACCGTCTCAGCCCTTGATACCTTTCCTTTCTCTTTGCACCACTGGCATTCATGATGGAACTCATCCAGTACTTTGTTCTTTAATATGACCCACTCTTTGCTCTTATAGAATCGGTACAGCTTATTCTCTTCTATTAGTTTCTCTATCTCTTGTTTTGTCCATTTCATAATTGCTGGAACAGGATTCGAACCTGTGTCCTCCGGCTATTAAGACCGGCGTGCTTCCTTTCCGCACTCTCCAGCTCTACTATAACCGGCAGTCACAACGTCTCTGATCTACCATCAATAACGTCTTGTGTCTGCCTTTGTAACAGCACTCCCAGTGATATTCTTTTCCCTGATCTGTGTAGATCCTTTTGCAGAACTCACAGTCTTTACACTTGGGAATCTGCTTCTGCCCTTCTCTTCTATTGCTCATATATCCAGGGCAACTTTCTTCTGCAGGACAATGTTCTTTCTTGCTAAGCTTCCAGTAATGTATGCAACCTTTATTCTTGCACGTAACTATCATAATTCCTCCACGCAAAAGAGCACCTGGATTTCTCCAAGTGCTCTTTCTTTATCCGTTATTTACTTCCTCGATGAACTCTTTCATCATCTTCGTGAGCTGTCCTGCGGCACTCACTCCCGCTTTCTTGCAGGCTTCTGCATATTCGTCCACAACTTCTTTCTTGAGTTTGTAGGACTTTGATACCCAGCCCGCCTTCTTCTCGTATCTTTTGGTGGCAATCGTCTGCGCTTTAGGATTCCCGACCGGCATTATCTTCCCTCCTCTTCTTAAGTTCCGAGGCTATATCTATCATCATGTATGCTGATGCAAGCATAAGCAATACACTACTATAGATGTTCTTTCCGGATCCAAAGAATATTACAATCGCCGCAAACAAAAACAATTCACTGAATCTTATTCTTTTCATATCCTGTCAGATGGGTTATAATCTTTACAAGAGGTAAGGGCTTTCGCCCTTTCCCCTATTTGAGAGCTGTAATCAAGCTTGCTAACCCTGTCAAGAATGTTCCGAGCGCAATCAGAAATTCTATCAGTAGCTTTATTGCAGTTCTCTTTTTCTTTCGTTTTTTCTTTCCCATCTGCATCTCACCTCCTTATGTATATATAATATCATATGGTGCACCATATGTCAACAGTTTTATGCTTCTTTTTATATTTTTATTAACTGCTGCCACCCTTCGGGTAAATATCAGCACCTCTGTTTTACTTCTCTATGCATAAAAAGGATGGCCACAATCTCTCGACTGCTGCCACCCTTCGGGTGAGTATGTCCTTTGTTCTTTTTTCTTGATGTTACCATAATAACACACTTTCTTGTATCCTGAGTCCCCCTCTTTTTAAATTTTCTTTGACATCAGGTAATAGAACTTCCTTCTTCGCTCATAATACATCTTTTTCCCGCATGGAATCTTTTTGGAATCTCTTAAGTATCTATATGTTGCATAGTCTGTTGTAACCCCTTCCAGAATCCACGGATAGATTACTGCGTCTGCTTCGATTGCTGTCTGTTCAATCCGTTTACATTTTTCCTCCAGCTCCATACGTTTAATAGCCAGGTGTTCCGTCTGCGACGCCTGGCTTGGACTTCCTTTTCCTTCCTGACCATATTGCATGGCTTTTATGGTGTTTGTAAGTTCTGCAAGTTCCCTTCTCCATTTTGGATACTGTAAGCAATGGTATTTTATCTCCAAAAATCTATTCGTATCAATACCGTACTTATCTTTGTTGATTGGTCTCATTTTCAACTTTAAATTTCCTCCCTGTCCGTCTGTCTTTTATTATCAAGATATCAAATCCGAACAGACTTGCTATATCCTGTAGATCGGTCAGTGCTCTGCGCATGTGGTAGGGCATCTGGTTGTATCTGCGTACCGCCTTTTCTGCTGTCGGATCTTTATAACCTTCATGGTTCATAGTTCTCCTTTCCGTGATTCACACATTGTTTTATACATTTTTCAATTTTATCTTTGCACGCTTCACAATATTCTTTCGGTCCATACATATCTTGCATCGCCTGTCTCATGTTATGTTCGTACGCTTTTGCCGTTCCGCCTGGTCCGTCACATCCTGCGTATATTCTTATTGTGTAATACGTTGCGCCTATCGGCATCCCGCATCCGTCACATATATGTTGTCTCATTTCATTCACCTACCACAATGCTCTCTTTCTTTTACGTCCTTTTACGTATACTGTGCAGTTTTCTACCGCGCACCCTCTGCTATGTCCTTCTACTCCAATATAGTTACAACCACCCAAGCCGGTTCTGCATGCTCTGTAGATGCACGTCCTGCATTGGTGCCTATCTTCATTTGGTCCTGCTTCCTTGCTCCTAACTTTTTTTTCTCACGGGGTTCTCCTTTCTCCTCCGACTGCTGCCGTCCGGCTTTCGCCGGAGGGAATTCTATATTGACCGGTTGCTTTTTGTGATACAATTACCGGCAAGTGCAAGCTTATTTTATTTTCTCTGCCATCCAATCCAGTAATCTGATGATCGTCTTATATAGCCATGTCTTCTTTGATTCTGCTTTCAGTACATCACGAGCTCTTACAAATTTGCGTTGGCTGTCCTCACGCTTTTTATATTCCTCGTATTTGCACATCTGCCACCGTTCGCAGAATATGCAGCAGTGCGAATGGTTTTTCTTTCTGGCTTTCATGATCCAGTGTTTTAATCGTTTTCTGAATTCTTTTGGCATTATTCTTTCAGTTCCCCTCTTATGTATTTTAAGAAGTCCTCTATTCCCTGTGTATAGCCTTCCTGGTACTTCTGGACCTTTTTCAAGTTCCCTGCTACATTTTGTGCTCACTTCATGCTGCAATCTATTGGCTGTTTCTTCCATCTGGTCATCTGGTTCTTTTTCTTCTGTCTCTTTCTCTCTTGCAGAGGCTTTCATCTCTTCTATTTCTCTTTGTTTTTCTTCCAGTTCTTTCTTGAGCGTTCTTATTTCTTCGCAATCCGCATTGTCATTTTGTCGTTCAATTCCAAGCGTTGCCAGCATCGCATTATCTATATCCTGTATTTCCTTTTCTGTACATGTTCTGATATACTCTCCGAATCGGTCAAGATAGGCAAATGACAGTTTCTCACATATCGCTACTGATGGTGTCATGCACATAACTTTTACATGTGTCGAAGAAGAATTCTCTTCTTTATTCGTCAGCCATGCTACTTGCGCACAGCCGGTTTCCTCTATCACTTCTGTTGCTGATACTACGACCGCTGGTGATTTCTCTCCTGTCTTACCTTTTTCAATATAGAATATATCTCCTTTGTATACTTCCATGTTATTTACCCCCCCTGTGTTTATTATTGCTTTGAATGCCGTCGGATCATAATAGCCGGATCCGTTCTTCTTTATATCATTTTTCATCTTTATCACCTGTCTCTATAAATATCTCAATCTCCCCGTTGTACGTTCGGATTTCGTATATTTTGCTTTCTAACACCCACACGGTTAAATATTTTTCCGCTTTTCGTGGCTGTATTCTGGCGATAAGCTGATCATCATCCCCATAAAGTCTTATCGCTTCATCTTCATCTATTCTTCTCAGCAAGTCTCTTAATCTAATTTTCTTTTCTTCCATGTTTCCTCCTAATAATCAAATACTACTTCCGGGGTTTTTATAAAATTCACACCGCATTGCTCTGTATTTTTCTGTTCTATTTTTCTGATCAGCTCTGTTATCTCTTTATCTGAGTCCTTACAGTATGCATATCCATCTGGTGCGTAGATGCCTTTTACCTTTTTATTTGCATAATTCAATATCGTTTGATGGTCCATGTAATTATCACGTGCAGCTTCTCTTGCCGATCTATAGAATGCTATAATTTCACCATCTTTATCCATTTTTACTATTTTCGTTGATCGACCATTCATTCGACTTATTTTTTTGGACAGCTCGCTTCTGGTTGTTACTCCGATATTGTTTAACACATCGTCTGTTTTAATTCCGTTTTTATGATACGTTACATAACCTTCTGGAAGTTCTCCGATGAATGTGATCCGCATCAGGCTCATCACTACTTTTTCTTTCTTTTTCAGTTTAATCAGTCTTTTTCCCTGATTACTTTTCTTTACGTACGATTTTATGCACTTATACTTTCCGTCCTTTAATTTCTTTCGTACGTCCGCCCAATAGTTAATCTGATATATTCCATCATAACCGGGAATGTCGTACCAACCTTTTGGGTTTACATTTTTGATCCTCATGGATATCACGCATTCTTTTGTAAGTTTTTTAAGAACTCTACCAGATACGTCTCACTGTCTGTAGCATTCATGTACTGCTTATCGTATGGTTTTCCATCACCATACGGTTTTTTGTCTTTTTCTAACAGGTGGAAGTAATACTCATCTTCTTTTTCTTTTCCATTCCACCCGTTTATGCGATTCTTGTATTCTGCAACTACAAGCCTGCTGCCGTCAGCGAAATCGTATTTATAATAATTTACATTTATGTTTTTATCTGTGTACCATAATCCCCAATCTTCATAACTTCCCAGCCATTCTTTTCGCTGATTGTTATTCTTGAATCTCGGAAGTTCTGGCTGTTCCGGTTCTTTTAGTGGATTCATTTCCGTATCCAGATCATTGATATATGCGGCCAGTGCCGCAATCATTACCTTGTACGTCCGCACCCGGATGTCATTGGTATCCATGTGTCCTTTCGCCATTTCCAGATAGTTCCTGTATTTTTGATTTTCTTCCCTGGCAATATCAAGATCTGTTTTCCCAGATTTCTTTTCATGTAGTTGTGTCTCTTCCGGAAGTCGTTCCTGCGTTTCTTCTTTGTCCTGGTATCTATATTCATTTTCTTTCTCTGCAGGTTCTTCTTCCAGGCCAGATACTGCATAGGTGTCAGGTGTTTCAATCTCTTCGGTTTCTTCGCTTTTTTCTTCCTGTTCTTCATTTTTCTCCTTTTTTTCCGTTTCTTCTTTTACGTTTTCCTCCAACACTTTTTTGATGGCTCCTGTTAAGTCAAGCCAATGGAAATTTCCTCTGTTTTCGTTATCTATCCACAATTGGATATATCCGCAATACATCCTTATTTCCCCGACATCTTTCCCGTCAGCTCCTTCAAACACCCAGGTTCTTCCTGATGCTCCCGGATGCAGATTTTGTTTTATCAGTTCATTGCACATTCTTATATTCTGCCCTGTTATCTGTTCCGCATTTTCACGGAACCAGTATTTGTATGTGCTCACTATTTCTCTCGCTACTAATTCCAGATACTCTCTTTCCTCTTCCGTTGGAACGCGTACCATCACTACTTCATTCTGATCAGTATTTTCTTCCGGTGTCAGATTCTGACACGCACCGTCATTTATATCTTCGATGCTCGGCTGTCCATCAATTTGTTCTTCTTCTGCTTTTTTCTGCTCTTCGGCATATTCTTTCACATCTTTGTATGTTAGTCCCTTTTCCCGGTGATGCTCCAGCATATCCTCCTGGATATCATCGGGCATCTTGCTAATCTCATACGCGGCCGAGAATGTTAATCGTCCCTCTTTTAATTCTTCTGTGAACTCCGGGATCAGCTTCTTGTTAATTGACTCGATCTGTCCGATCTTGGTAGATGATACCTGCATCATATTGGCTATGACATCCCGCAAACGTCCGCTGTCCAATTTGTAACCATGAAGTGTCAGTCCATTCTCTTTCATGTATTTCAGTGTTTCTTCCAGTGTCTTCTGTTCTTCCAGGATATCTGCTACCGTTTTATTCCGGTACGTATTTGCTATGATTAACTGGATCATCTCTTCATGCTCTTCTGCAGGTGTCTTGATCTGGCAGGATGCTATGGAGAATTCTTCATAGCCTTTTTCTACCAAGAGCGTCAATGCTCTCCATCTTCGTTCTCCGGCTATGATGCGGTATTCGCCACGATCGCAAGGATCGTGGACTACCGTCAAGTTCTCCAATAAGCCTACGGCAAGGATATCCTGTGCCAGCTGTTCAATATCCGGAATAGAATAGAAATTCTTGTCATTACTGTACATCTGCTTGATTGCAATGTCCTTTGTCCGAAATCTTGCTTTTGTTTTATTGTCTTCTGCTGCCGCCTTTGTCTTATTATTAAGCGCGTCCATCACATTCCATCCAGTAGCCATCTATCTATTCCTCCTTACTCTTCTCCAGGCAGTTCCCTTGTTCTTCTTTCGGTTCTCTGATAATTTTCTGGTGGTGATCACTACCGGATCGCCTTTCCCCTTTATTGCTTCTATCAGCCCTTCCAGCTTGCTATTTAGCCGTTTCATGCTTTCTCTCCACTTCCCCATTATTTCGTAGTCATAAGGTGTGAGATTTTCATATGTTTTTCTTCTTCCTATCGGTGGGAAAAAGCATGCCGGAGCTTCCAGTGCAACCTCCGGCATCCGTCTTATCCCTCCGCTTTTTTTTGCTTTACCAGGATTTTTTAAAAGTACTGCCGGGATTCTTCCTTCTGGCGGGTTGCACCCATGAATCTTTTTGTATAATTTCTTCACCTGTCTCTTATTCATCCTGTCCACCCTCCAGATCTCTCAAAAGTTCATACGTGACCGCTCTGTAGTCCTGGGACGCTATGCATCCCTTAGAGAATTTTAAGAGCGGTACGTGTGCGATCGTGGATTTTTCCGCTACTACAGATCTTCGGATCACTGTCTGGAAACAATCGTGTCCGGAATTTTCTTTTAACCACTCTTCTACCTGCAGTGTTGTTTTATTCTTCTGCCTCATTGTGATCAGGACTTTCATCCGAATCCGATCGTTGAACTTCCGGATGCTTTCCAGCTGTTCATCCATGTTGTCAGCTGCTTCAATTTCGAACCCTCCGAGTTTCACCGGTACGATCACGAGATCTGCTGCCACCAGTGCATTCATCACTGTCATGTCCATAATCAGACCGCAATCAATGACACAGTAATCGTAAGCAGCTGCTACGTCTTCTAAGTCTTCTGCCAGTCTTAAGATCTGATTTCCTTCCTCCGTCTTCATCAGGTACATGTTGGTATTCATCAGATAGCCGTTGCACGGGATAATGTCTATCCGGTCATATGGTGTCGTCTGGATCAGTTCGGATGTAGTGTACGTACCACCTTCCCGTTCATGGTTCTCCAGCAGATCCGGAAGTCCTCTTCCTTCCGGATCATATGCCCCGTAGAGCATAGATATATTCCCCTGCTGATCAGCATCGATCACCAGTACTTTCTTTTCTTGTTCCTGTCCCAGAATATATGCAATGGATGCGGCCGTCATAGTCTTGCCGATCCCGCCTTTCTGGTTCATTACTGCGATTATTTTCATGATACTTTTGCCTCCTGTTCTTCCGTTCTCTCCCATTCCACCAGGCTTTCTGTTGCCCTTCTATAGCACTCTATCCAGCTTTCATCACTTTCTACTTTCAGGATCTGTTTCTTATGGATGCCTATCCCTTCAAAGATCTGGATACTTCCTCCGTGGTTCAGTGTGAATCTTGTCTTCACCCGGAGCTCTCTTCCCTGTTTGATCATGTTGTATACTTCATAGAACTCTCTTATGCTCTGTCGTTCTCTGTCGTCCATTCTTCCACCTCTTTCGGTGCTCTGCGCTTTAGCTCTTTAATCTTTCCTTCGTTCCAGATACTGTCATTTGGTTCCAACATTTCCATCATGTTATCAAGCTGCAGATATTCTTCCAGAACTGTGATCGCGTCTCCTGCCGTGTAACAGGTAGCTACATAGTGTCCGTTCTTTGCCATGTCGTGTAGAAACTCTATCTGGCTGTCCTGATGTCTGCCGGTCCCGTATTTCATTTCGATGTAAAGTCCGATGTATACCCCTTTGGCATACGGAAGATGCAGATCTGACACCCCGGACTTTACTCCCATGCTCTTAAGCTTTACTGCTTCCGCTTTGTTCCTGCTGCCGCCGTTCGGGATATGATGCAACCATTTCAGTTCCGGATAACGGTTCTCATTCCACGCCGCCCAGTTGCATACGTGAATCTGTTCTGTATCTTCACTTCTTCTCATGTATTTAAGCTTCATCCAGTTCCACCTCTTCCCAGTTGAATCTCTGCCCGCATTTCGGGCAGTAATTGCATAGACGCTCTTTATAATTTCCTCTTTTTATTGCGCAGATATCTTCTCCACAATTCTTGCATTTGTAGTGAACCAGATCCTTAGTCAGTTCCAATATCTCCGGCTCTTCGCATTCACACGCTACCTGTTTCTCTACTTCGTCCATGTCGTGTGCTTCTCCTACGTCCAGTACCAATACCGGATAGGAAAACATATCAAGCCAGTTTCCGTCTTTTATCTGGTACTTCTTTCGGTTCTTCGTGTCCGCCACCATCACACCGAGTTTTGCTTCATCCGGATATTCACTTAAGTATTTCATCACCTGTCTTACGGTTATGCTCATTTATCAAATCCTCCTGTTTAATTTAATCATCGTGTATCTCCTGTATTTGTACCCTGTCTTCGGGTTAATGCCTTCCCACATCCTTGCTATGTAGTAGCCTTTCTTCGGCTTTATCTCTTTCTTCCACCTGTAGAGCTTGTCCGGATGTGGTTTCGGAAGTGGCATATTCTGGGATCCGTGGAAATCCGACTCTTTAATCCTTGGTTTGGACTGTGTGCCGTCTTTCTTCGTTTCCGTGGTATGCTCGTCTTTTGTGAGATATTCTGCAAGTTTTAACATGTCTTCACCGTAGTAATCGCTGTCTTTTATCTTTGTCAGCCACGTGCCGCCTTTATCCCATGCGTTCTGTACGATACTGGCAGTGTCGCCAACCTCTTTAATCACAAAATGAATATGCCATGCTCCCTTTGTTCCTCTTTCGATGTTCCGCATATAGAAGTTTTCATAACCTCTTTTTCGGATCTCTCTCCTTACTTTCCGCATCGCTTCCGCAAAATGTTTTTTTGCCTCCTTCATCATTGCCGGTCTGTTCGCTACTTTGTATGTCCAGGTGACCAGTAAATCGTTCGGTTCGAAGTATTCCAGGAGACGCATCTGACACCGTTTCGTCTTATTCCATTTATTTACTCTTGCAATGTCTTCTTTAGTGGCTTTCTTCTTTTTCTTTCTTGGTAATCCCTTCGCCCCATACTTCCCGTCATGGTACTCCTGTACGATCAGGACATCTCCTTTTCTCAGCTTATATGTCACTCTTTTTATCATGCTGTCGGTCCTTATCTTAATATCTTTATCAAGTGCTTAACGGGGGTATTCCCCCCCCCTGATTTTCTTCGGATATTTAGCGAAAAGACGGCAATATGATGCATTGACTTTCCCGAAAGTTCGTTCTATAATTTTTATAGATGTATTGAACTTTTACCCCAATTGGTTGTGAGGGTCTCGGGAAAATCAATGCATTGTTTGCCTTCAGGAGCTTCACCCAGTTTCCTGAAGGCTTTTTCTTTTATGATGCTTTCGCCATCTTTTCTTCCATGCATCTGGCGATGAGATCTGAAAAATCACGAATGATACGCTGGATCTCATCCTGGCTTTTATCTTTATACGCTTCATCTGATATATGACACGTACATCCGTTTGTTACGATCGTCTCTACAATCATGCTATGTACCTCCTTTTTATCTATATATGCTCACTTGCTTGTATCTGTTGTTGCTTTCTTTACTTCCATACGATATCTAATGGTCCCGCTGCTCTGCAGTAAAACAGGAGCAAGAGCCATATTACTTCTGTAATCAGTAGCGTTGCTTCAATCTCAATAATCTTGATTGCTCTGATCGCCTTATTTTTCCGGATATGTCTTTTCATTTTGTTATCCCTCAATTCTTAAACCATCTACCGTTTTCTGTATTTCATCCATCTCTGTGCCGAGCGCATGTGCTGCAGCTCTTAATTCGTTCTTGGCATTCGTTACACTTTCATACGGGTATTCCCATTCATCCAGTGCCTTCAGCACCGTGAATATGGTCTGCTGCATCTGTGCCTTCTCCACCAGATCCATAAGCAGTTCAACTGGATCCGGCGGCTCTGTTTCTGACAGATGTACTTCCACCTCTTTCAAGGATCCTTCCTGTCTTTTAATCACGATCTGGAGCCCGTGCCGGTCATTGATCCTGTATCCATATACTTCCCGTTCCAGATATTTCATCATCTGGCGGTTGGTAAAGCATGCTGCAACCTCTTCCCCTGCAGATAAATCCATTATTGTGATTGGTGTGTGCAGCTCGATCAGCCCGGTATCCAGATGCATCTTGATGATCTCTCTTACTCTTTTATTCATGATGCGTCACCTCCCATCTTTAAAGCGCATTGTGTGCAGGCAGCTCCATTCAATCCGTTATAGAGAATAAGAGCTTCGTCTTCCGGTCTCTTCCAACACATATCACCACAGATCGGACAGTGGATCTTTCTCCATCCTTTCTTACCATTCGGTACATTGTCTGCTAATGGCATACACAGCCACCCGCCTTTGTCGGTTGCTTTTCGGGGCTGTATGGTTGCGGTGATGTTGCTTTTTTGTCTTTTCATCATTCTTCCTCGCTTTTTTTCTTTGGCATTCTTCTGTTCCACTCTTCGACAGCTCTGTCTCTTTCATCTTTTGTTATTTTCAGCTCGCCGTTTTCAAGTGTGGCTCTTAATTCATGTACCCACGGAAGACTCGTTCCGCATTCCGAGCATTCGATTCCAAATGTAAAACTTACATCATGATGAGTGGATCCATTGGCTATTGTTATCATGTTTGCCTTTCCACCGCAAAACTGGCATGGCATTAATCTTTCGTTATAATTCATCTGGTTCACCTTCTTTCTCCTTTTCTTCGTTACATACACCCCTGACGGCTCTTGCGAATTCCTGGGTGTTGATCATTGCACTTCCTGTATTCTGTAGCACGTTTATTTCTTCGCAAGCTTCGTTGATGAACCTTCTCGTCTCTTTGCACATTTCATCTACATAGCTGTCTACAATTTTGAAATAATAAGCGGCTAATATTTTTGTTGTTGCAATCGAAACCGCAATAGAAGTCGTGACGCAGGCTATTGCCATTGCTATTACCATTTTTCTTTGCCCTCCATTTACGCTTGTCCTCCTTTCTACCGCTTACGCGGTTTTCTCAATTGTGTAGGTAATTTCCACCTTTTCCTGTTCTTCCAGAAGAGATATCAACACCTCAATGATTTTTTCCATATCCGGTTTCGTATTCGCCACCTGCTTTCTATCTCCTTGGTTTATGTTTATGTGTTACAGTTTGTACTTGTTGCATTCTCTATGCCGGTTCTTTTTCCTGCTTGTCCATGTCCGCTCTGATCTTCAGGATCTCCATGTTGCTCTTCGCGATC
>OCHC01000870.1_pt1 | contig 27613 bp, 20 predicted proteins | sample 1538641 | NCBI WGS metagenome assembly OCHC01 (sample SAMN04571714, study PRJEB22368) | human gut metagenome | biome: human gut; material: stool | host: Homo sapiens | place: Luxembourg | collected 2012-08-17
GCTGCGTTTCCTGTTCGGTTCGCTCGCCGGTTAGCCGCCCTTCGCCTAAACTCGCAGCTTCGCTGCTCAAACAGCGGCTCCCCTGGGCGGCAGCATCGCAAACCTCACGACGGAATCCTTGCTACCGTCAGAGCGATTTGTTTTCAGATGATTATGGCTGTTTTTATACCTGCTTAAAATTTCTGAAAATTTAAAGAGAAATATCGTAGTAAAAAATGATAGATGATTTGAATGAGAAAAATATTGAAAATATTATCAAAATATAATAAAATTCAGATATAAATAAACGCTGTGAAAGAAGATATTATCAGAGGTTAAGGTCAAAAGATGCCATATGAATTGTTTCATAGTGTTTGTATATTAAATTATATAATATATAGTGTGGCTTTCATTTTTGTAAGCGAAGAGCTGTAATTTGCATCAGTGACGAGATTTAGGGTTGGATTTCTGGAGGTGAGCGAATGAGAAAAGATAGAATTGTAGAAATTACAGGTCTGGCGATTTTACTGATTCAGAGACTATGTGCGAAAGACTATAAAAATACGCTTATCACGTTCTATTTACTGTTTGTTCTGGCGGTTTTAGACCGTGAGATTACAGAAGAGAACATGGTTGAGCTGGCTCTCTGGACAATAGCTGAACTGGCAGTTGGAATTGCCATAGCGATATATCAGGAGATTATTTCAGTGATTGTAATGCTTCTAATCATGGGATTTTTTGTTTTACCGATGCTTGTCAAATTGTTTCGATTTTGGCAAGCAAAGAAGAACAAAACATAGTATTTTTAATAAAAGCAGAATGATCATAGAAAAGTATAATATCTGGTGCGTATGGTGAGAGGAATTGTAGCGGAAGTAGTGGTTTTTATATGCCGGACAGAAAAAAGTCAGGGCATTGTGACGGTAGCAAGTTTCCGTCGTGAGATTTGTGTCTAGTTTCCGCCGCCGAGCGGTGTCTGAGCCTCGAAGAGGCGAGTTCCAGCGAACGGCGGATCATAGACGGCACAAATCGAACAGGAAACGATGCGTGTCACAAGCCCTGACTTTTTACGTCCGGCATCTTACTCCTCTCCATTGAAGCAGTAGGTGCAGATATCACACGGCTTGATCCCGATTGACTTGATCAGGTCATCGAGTCTGTGATAACGCAGGCTGGTGAAATTCTGGATGCGGCAGATTTCATCGAGCATTGCCTGATAACGTTCGCTGTTCGGATCTGCATATTCTTCCAGATATTTTTCTGCATCTTTTCCTTCGCGTTCCAGGATCACTCTTCTGGTGATCAGATCCAGCTCGGATTTGGAACGGGAGAAGTTCAGGAATTTACATCCGTAGAGCAGCGGAGGACACGCCGGTCTGACGTGGACTTCTTTGGCTCCGCTCTGATACAGGAACTCGGTTGTCTCACGAAGCTGTGTACCGCGGACGATGGAGTCATCGATCAGAAGCAGCTTTTTGTTTTTGATCAGGGCATGTACCGGGATCAGCTTCATGCGGGCGATCAGTTCTCTCTGACGCTGGTCCGTCGGCATAAAGGAACGCGGCCAGGTTGGTGTATATTTAATGAAAGGACGGGCGAACGGAACGCCGGATTCATTGGCATATCCGATAGCATGTGCAATACCGGAGTCTGGGACACCGGCTACGATATCCGGATCTACTTTTCCTTTATCTCGTTTTGCCAGCAGTGCACCGCAGTTATAACGCATTTCTTCTACGTTTACGCCTTCGTAACTGGAAGTCGGATAACCATAGTAAACCCACAGGAAAGAACAGATTTTCATTTTCTTGCGAGGCGGAACAAGCGTTTCCACACTCTCCGGGGTGATGTATACAATCTCGCCGGGACCTAATTCTTTTACATCTGTGTAGCCAAGGTTAATGTAAGAAAAATTCTCGAAAGCTGCACAGTAAGCACCTTCACGGTGTCCGATGACAAGTGGAGTTCTTCCGTAGATATCTCTGGCAGCATAAATGCCGTCTTTTGTCATGATCAGCAGTGTCAGGGAACCGTCAATGGCTTCCTGGGCATAGCGGATACCGTTCGCAAAGCTGTCCTGCTTGCAGATCAGTGCGGCAACGAGTTCCGTGGCATTGATCTGACCGCCACTCATCTCCTGAAAATGTGAATGACCGTTTTCGTAAATCTTATTCAGAAGTTCGTCCGCATTGTTGATCTTTCCGACCGTTGTGATCGCAAAACTTCCAAGATGTGACTGGATCAGAAGCGGCTGCGGTTCGTAGTCAGAAATACAGCCAATGCCGAGATTTCCGGTCAGTTCTTCTACATCGCGTTCAAATTTTGTACGGAACGGGGAATTTTCGATGTTGTGGATTGAGCGGCAGAAACCGTCCGCCCCATGTGTAGCCATACCGCCGCGGCGTGTTCCTAAGTGAGAATGATAATCCACTCCGTAGAACAAGTCCATGATACAATCTGTTTTTGAAGCAACTCCAAATAGTCCTCCCATTATTGAATCTCCTTTGTCTGAGTCTGTCCGTTCAGAATCCCGAAATACGGGAAAATATTCCAAACAGCGTATTATATAAGGTCATGATGCCGGAAGCAACAAAACGGATTCAAGAATGCCTTTGACATTCTTGCTGTGGCTTGCGGGCATCACGTAGAGTGTAACATAAAAAAATTCGGGTGTCAAAACACCCGAAAAATTTATTCCATTGTGCCTTCACGGTAAGCCTGAAGCAGCATTTTCAATCCTTTAATATCTTCCAGAATCTTTTTTCCGGTGTCGGTGTTGCGTACCATCAGCCGTTCCCGCTCCGTTTCGACCAGTTCAGATCTGGATTCGATGTCTTTATTTTCGGTCAGTGCGGCATAGACGCTCTGGAATGGCTGGTGGGATTTGATGCGGATACCGTGCGAATTGAAGATCAGCGTGTATCCGGCGATACCGGTTGTTTTGTGATAGCTTTTGCAGAATCCGCCGTCGATCACCATCAGACGGCCGTTTGCACGTACCGGGTGTTCCCCTTTGGAGGTGCGTACCGGGGTGTGTCCATTGATGATATGTGACCGATCAGAATAAAGATTAAATTCATGAAGGATCATATTGCAGATTTTTTCCTGCTCGTAGTACTGATAATAAGGGTTGGATGCCTCATGCCAGGTACTTTCGTCTTTTACATAAGTACGCTCAAACGTTTTGATATTTCTGCCGGACAACGGTGATTTTCTGCCGCACCAGAGATACCACATAAAATCCAGTTCTTTTTGTGTGGCATCTTTAGACCAGGCACGTCTGGCGATCCGCTCGGCATAATCCAGATAATCACGTCCGCGGTAACGTTTCTGGTGGAATACAACACCTTCAAGATTGCCGCTTTCGTCGAGAGGTACACAGCCGTGGAAGATCAGATTTCCATTAAAAATACGGTACATGCTGCCTTTCTGATAGAGAAAATCCATATGCTGACGCAGACGGACACTGCCGACAAATGCCATGCGAAGCCCTTCCATTACCTGCTTTTCTTCGGCGGTCAGTTCGTAAGAAACTTCTGGGTTGGAAGGGTCAAAGGAAACCGTCGGAAAAGTTTCTTCGCAGATCTCGTAGTCTGTGCCAGCGATGCAGACGGTGTGATTTTGAACGTTGACCTGGTGGAGCAGCAGTTTGTCAGTCATCTGATAATCCGGGTTTCGAAGAATCACCTGCCCTTCCAGTTTGAATAAAAGGACAGAAATGGCCTTTAATGCTGCTTCCATCGGCTCTGTATCCGGATAAAGCTTTTCAGCAAACAGCGTCAGATCACGCAGGCTGATACCGTAGCTGTTTTCCAGAATACGGATGTTATGATATTTTAAATTGTTTCTTATGACGGTAGCGATACATGCCTCACTTCCGGCAGCGGCACCCATCCAGAGAATGTCGTGATTTCCCCATTCAATGTCCAGAGAGTGATAATTCATCAGAAGATCCATGATCCGGTCGGCACATGGTCCGCGGTCAAAAATGTCTCCGACAATGTGCAGATGATCGACGGCGAGGCGTTTGATCAGGGCGGCGAGCACTTCGATAAATGCATCGGCACTGTCAAGTTCCAGCAAAGTATCGATGATATTCTGATGATAGGCAACCTGATTGTCGTCCTCATCCTTCTGCACATGGATCAGTTCATCCAGAATATAAGCGTACTCATCCGGCATCGCTTTACGCACTTTGGAACGCGTATATTTGGAGGAGAGAAGGCGGGCAATCTCGATCAGCTCGCCAAGGATCACACGGTACCATTCTTCGTTGTTGCGGCTCTCTTTTTTCATCATCTCCAGCTTTTCGACCGGATAGTAGATCAGCGTGCAGATTTCTTCCCGGTCGATATCCGAGAGCGTTTCCTCGAAAAGCAGATCCACTTTCTCACGGATCACACCGGAACAGTTATTCAAAATATGGCAGAAAGCTTCATATTCTCCGTGCAGGTCGCTCATAAAATGCTCCGTGCCTTTTGGAAGACCGAGAATTGCTTTCAGATTGATGATCTCCCGACATACAGCCTGCTCCGTCGGATATTTTTCCGCGAGCAGTTCCAGATATTTTTCGTCTTTCATAGTTCAAATCTCCATATTAAAGATGAGGCGGCATTATTTTTCTTTGCGTTCGTAATCTTTTAAGGAATTGATCGCCTGTCCGGACAGTGGAATCAGTGCGATCATATTGAAGATGGTCATCAGTCCGATGCCGACATCCCCGAGATCCCAGACAAAGGTATAGGCGGCAAGTCCGCCGATAAACAGCATGATAAGTGCCAGGATTTTGTAGGCGGTCTGTGACAGCCAGTTGTCCCCGAACAGGTAGGCAACGTTGGAACGTGCATAGAACAGAATGCCGATAAACGTTGAAAAGCTGAACAGAAACAGGATCACGGCGATAAAGATGACACCGAATTCTCCCAGGTGATACTGCATGGCACTCTGAAGCAGATCCATACCCTGAAGTCCGGCGATTTTATCGGACGGAGCCAGCAGCATCAGCAGCGCAGAACAGGTACAGATCAGGATGGTATCGATAAAGACACCGAATGCCTGCATCAGACCTGCTTTTGCCGGATGGCTGACATCAGCGGCAGCGGCAGCACATGGAGCAGATCCGCTTCCGGCCTCATTCGAAAACAGACCGCGTTTGATCCCGTTCATCAGCACGGCACCGAATCCACCGGCAGCCACCTGACGAAGACCAAAAGCTTCTTCAAAAATCCGCTGGAACACAGAAGGGAGTGCACCGATATTTTTGATGATGACAAACAGTGTGATCAGGAGATAACAGCCGGCCATGATTGGAACAACGACATCCAGGACGTGAACGGTGGCATTTTTGCGAAGAACAACGATCGCAGCCACAACGACGAGGAAGATCGTGGTGTACAGCGGCGGAATGTGAAATGCATTCTTCATGGCGGAACTTACGGAGTTGCTGATAACCTGACTGATGCCGCACCAGCAGATCAGGCCAGAGATCGCAAACAGAACCGCGATCAGGCTGTAACGTTTCTCTTTTGCCGGTCCGTTCTGCTTTTTCGTTTTTTTCTTTGTCATAAAATCGTGGATGTAGTAGGCCGGACCGCCGCGGTAGCCGCCGTAGAGCGGATCCTTCTGGCGGTAGATCTGAGCCAGTGTGCCCTCTGCAAAAGCAGTGGAGGAGCCAAGCAGAGCAAGAAGCCACATCCAGAATACCGCACCGGCACCGCCGGCAGAAATAGCAGCGACAACCCCGACCAGATTGCCCATGCCGACACGGGTGGCAGTGGCAACAATGAGAGCCTGAAATCCGGAAATACTGCCCGCCTGAGAATGTTCGTTTTTCTCCATGGCGATCTGGATCATATGCGGAAACTTGCGGATCAGGACAAACCTGGTGCGGATTGTAAAATAGATCCCTGCCGGAACCAGAAGAAGCACCAGAAGTGAGATGCCGATCGAACTGCCGCCCGGAAGCGGCAGCGTGATCAGATCACCCCATAAAAAATTGTAGACTGCGGTAATGATATTCATAATAAAAATCCCCCTGTAAAATCTTAGATGCCTGAATCAGATATGAAATGATGTCGCCTCTGCAGGCGGCGAGCAACAAATTAGTATCAGCAGCGGAATTCCATTGCTCCTCTGATATTCTTAAACTGTTGTCAAAATGACTAATAATGGTAGCATCTTGTGGTGAAATATAGTATACTTCACTTATATAGATTTGTAAAATGAATGATAATGATTTAAACCATCGAAAAAACCGATTAATCAGTGACAATGGAAAAAATATTGTTCCGCCTTTTGATACAAGGAGAGCCAATCATGGATATGAAAAACATTAACACCTTTATTTACACTGCCGAACTTGGCAGTTTCACAAAAGCCGCCGAGCTTTTGGGCTACTCACAGTCTACGGTCTCATTTCAGATTCGGCAGTTGGAGGAGGAGCTTGGCACCGTTCTTTTTGAGCGGATCAACCGCACAGTGACACTGACAGACCGGGGCAAGGAAATCCTGCGTTACGCCCATCGCATGAAGCAGCTTGCCGGTGAGATGCAGGAGATGGTGCAGCCAAAGCAGGAAGTGCGTGGACATCTGCGGATCGCCATGTCGGATTCGCTGTGCGAGGAAATTGCAGAAAAACTGTTTGTTCTTTTGCAGCGGAAGTACCCGGAGGTTACGATGAAGATCGTGATCGCCGGCACGGATGAGATGTTCCGACTTTTGAATCAGAATCAGGTGGATTTTGTATACACGCTGGACCGTCACATTTACCACAGTGATTATGTGATCGTCACAGAGAGCCAGGAAGCAGTGCATTTTGTGACAGGATATCAGAATAGCTTGAACGGAAAGAAGCAGATTCTGTTGCAGGAACTGATCTGCCAGCCGTTTATCCTCACGGAAAAAGAAATGAGCTACCGCAGGATGTTAAGTGAATATCTGGCGAGCCGTTCCCTGGAGATCCAGCCGGTTTTTGAGGTGGGAAATACAGAACTGATCTGCCGGATGCTGGAAAAGAACGCTTCCGCAATCTCGCTTCTGCCGGATTATGTGACAGAAAAGGCCGTACAGGAAAAAAGACTGGTGCGGCTGGATGTGAAAGATTTTCAGCTTGCAATATGGAAACAGCTTTTATATCACAGAGATAAATGGATTTCGCCGCAGATGCAGGCATTTATGAATGTGATAAAAGAGGTACAGGCATAAAGAAATCAATATCTCAGAAGCCTTTGAAAGAACAGAAGATCTGCGGCAGAAAACAACTGCCGTGGATTTTTTTTTCTTTCTACACGAATCTGGTTTGAAAAACAGCAGATTCTATGATAAAATAGAATGCATAATTTGAGAACGTGACAGGGAGCATTGCAAAATGAAAAAGAAACTGGCCGTATTTTTTCCGGGGAGACGCTATGGCGTAGACTGCCCGCTGCTTTATTATGCAGAGTCGATCTGCCGGGAAAAGGGATACGATACACTGCTGATGCACTATTCGGAATACCGGGACAAAAAAGACATGATCACCATTGAAGAGAATATCAGACAGACGCTTTCTTATGTGCGTGGGCGGATCAAAGAAAAAGATCTTGCTTCGTACGATGAGATTCTTTTTGTGTCAAAAAGTCTGGGAACGGTATCTGCAGGATGGCTTGCGGATGCACTGGAAAAGGAAAAACGTGTAAAACCGGGAACGATCCGTCATGTCTTTATGACACCGCTTGAGCAGACCTTTCCGTACATGCGAAAGGAAAACTGCATTGTGATAAGCGGGGAGCTGGATCACTATCTGGAACGGAAAAAATTAAAAAAATTCTGCAAAAAACATGAGGTTTTATGGTATTGTTTTCCGGATGTCGGACACAGTATGGAACATGAAAAAATCAAAGATACCCTGAAAACCATGAAGAAGATCATGAAGATCGTAGAGAATTATGTATGATACCAGGGGCAAAAGGTCAAAATCCACATGAGCTTGCTCATAAGTTGATAGGTTTTGACCTCAACACCATATTTTAAAAGTACAATCTGGAGGAAACAGTATGAAAAAATATGACGTAATCATTATCGGAGCAGGTCCGGGAGGCATTTTTTCCGCGTACGAGCTTCTGAAAAATAACGAAAATCTGGAGATCGCCATTTTTGAGGAAGGACATGCACTGGAAAAAAGAAAATGTCCGATTGACGGCAAGAAGATCAAAAGCTGCATTCACTGCAAGAGCTGTTCGATCATGAGCGGATTCGGCGGTGCGGGAGCATTTTCCGATGGTAAATATAATATTACCAATGATTTTGGCGGCACACTTTATGAATACATCGGCAAAGAGAAAGCTCTGGAGCTGATGCAGTATGTCGATGAGATTAACATGGAGTACGGCGGTGAAGGCACCAGACTGTATTCAACAGCCGGAACGAAATTCAAAAAACTTTGTCTGCAGAACCGTCTGCAGCTTTTGAATGCATCCGTAAGACATCTGGGAACCGATGTCAATTACATTGTGCTGCAGAATATGTATGCATGGCTCAAAGACCGGGCAGATTTTTATTTTGACACGCCGGTGCAGCATATCGAAAAGAGGGAAGATGGCTATCAGGTCATCTGTGAAGAGGAAAATTATGCATGCGGAAAATGTGTGGTTTCTGTCGGACGAAGCGGAAGCAAATGGATGGAAAAGGTCTGTGAAGAGATGAGCATCCCGACCAGTTCCAACCGTGTGGACTTAGGTGTCCGTGTGGAGCTTCCGGCTGTGATCTTTTCCCATCTGACCGATGAGCTTTACGAGAGCAAGATTGTTTACCGTACAAAACAGTTCGAGGACAATGTGCGTACGTTCTGCATGAATCCATATGGCATCGTGGTAAGTGAAAATACAAACGGCATCGTGACCGTAAACGGACACAGCTACGAAGATCCGACCAAACAGACCGAAAATACCAACTTCGCACTGCTTGTATCCAAGCATTTTTCCGAGCCGTTCAAGGACAGCAACGGATACGGCGAGAGCATTGCCAGACTTTCCAATATGCTCGGCGGCGGTGTTATGGTCCAGCGGTTCGGTGATCTGGTACGCGGAAGAAGAAGTACCGTCAAGAGAGTGGAAGAGGGCATTGTAAGACCGACACTTTCCGCAACACCGGGAGATTTAAGTCTGGTGCTGCCGAAGCGTATCCTGGATGGCATCATTGAGATGATCTATGCACTGGATAAGATCGCACCGGGAACGGCAAACGATGACACGCTGCTCTATGGTGTGGAAGTGAAATTTTATAATATGGAAGTACAGCTTGATGAGCATCTTGAAAGTATCCACAAAGGTCTCTATATCATCGGAGACGGCAGTGGGGTGACACATTCCCTTTCCCATGCATCCGCAAGCGGAGTTTACGTGGCAAGAGAGATTCTTGAATCCATGAGGAAGTAGCTGTTTATGCAGTAAATATGCGGATTCCGAATGTTTACAGGCACTCGTTTCGTGCAGAACGAAGCGGAGCATAGATTGCGGGAGTTACTTTGCAACGGAGCAATTCGCAGGCATCATGTGATCATAGGAACGGGAAAAGGAAAAGCAGTCAGGAAATGTATTGGAAACTAGAGGAATCACTGCATTACAGAAAACATTTTTAGAAAAATAAAAATTATAAACAATCCATAAACAAAAGATTAAAAAAACATTGACATTGTTCAAATTTACTGCTATAGTAGAGATGCAATTAAAGAATTTGGTAGTTATGACAGGATTGTTACTGGTGATGCAGGCAAGACCCAAAGTTTCAGAGGAGAAGGATTCTGGATTCTTTGGGTCTTTTTGTTTGGGAGACACGTTATTACTATGAAAATCATCAAAGTTATTAATAACAATGTAGTAAGTGCTTTGGACAAAGACGCCGAGGAAGTCGTCATCATGGGAAAAGGTATCGGTTTCCATGCAAAGCCGGGACAGATTGTGAATGAGGAGCAGATTGAGAAGACGTTCCGACTGGAGGATAAGAAGTCAGCCGGGCAGTTCGCCAGGCTGGTGGAGAGGCTTCCGGTGGAATATCTCAAGTTATCCGACCAGATTATCACTTATGCCAAGAACAATATCGGGCTGAAGTTACACCAGAGTATTTATCTGACTCTGACAGATCATATCAGTTTCGCAATTGAACGGTATAAGAAAGGAATGCAGTTTGACAACCCGCTCAAGGTTGAGGTGAAGACCTTTTATCCGATCGAGTTTGGCGTTGGAAAGTATGCAATCCGCAAGGTCAGGGAGAAGCTTGATGTGGAGTTGAATGAGGATGAGGCCGCATCCGTCGCACTTCATATCGTAAATGCGGAATATGACACCGGTGTACGCAATACGATGAACATCACCTGTCTCATTCGCGACGTGGTCAATATCGTCAGTGAATATCTGAATATTGAACTGCAGGAAGAAAGCCTTCATTACGCCAGATTCATCACTCATCTGAAATTTCTTGGACAGCGCATTTTTACGGGGCAGATGCTCGGGGATGATGATAACGGTTTCGGAAAAGTGATCGCCGGAATGTACCCGGTTGAATATGCGTGCAGCGAGAAGATTGCGCATTATATAAAAATGCGCTATGATCACGAAATTACAGATGAGGAGACGGCTTATCTGGCCGTACATATCCGCAGAATCCAGCCGGAAAAAGAGCTGGAGGAGGATTCTCATTAAGTAAGAGAAGGAGGAAAAAAGTAATTATGATGAAATTCTTACAGAAATTAGGTAAAGCTTTGATGTTACCTGTTGCTTGCCTTCCTATCTGTGGTATCCTGATGGGTCTTGGATATGCTCTTTGCCCATCTACCATGCAGGGTGGTGACGTAGTAGGTATTGTACAGCAGATTGGTTTCTATTTAGTGAAAGCAGGTGGAGCCCTGATCGATAACATGGCTATCCTGTTTGCAATCGGTATCGGTGTTGGTATGTCCGAAGACAACGACGGTACAGGTGGACTTGCAGCTCTGGCTTCTTGGCTGATGCTGACAACTCTGCTGTCTGTAGGTGCTGTATCTGTTATCAAAACTCTTGAAGAAGGTACAACTGCTTACATTGCATTCAGCAAAATTGCGAACCCGTTCATCGGTATCATCGCCGGTGTGATCGGTTCTTCCTGCTACAATAAATTCAAAGGAACAAAGCTGCCGGATTGGCTGTCATTCTTCAGCGGCAAACGTTGCGTAGCTATCGTAGCAGGTGTTGTTTCTATCGTTGTATCCGTAATTCTGCTGTTCGTATGGCCGGTACTGTTTGGCGTTCTGGTTGCACTGGGCGAAGGTATCGAAAAGATGGGAGCTGTAGGTGCTGGTATCTACGCATTCTTCAACCGTCTGCTGATCCCGTTCGGTCTGCATCACGCACTGAACAACGTATTCTGGTTTGATACCATCGGTCTTGGTGACCTGTCTCACTTCTGGGCTGGTGAAACATCTGCAGATGTTTCATGGAGCCTTGGTATGTACATGTCAGGATTCTTCCCATGTATGATGTTTGGTATCCCGGGTGCTGCTCTGGCTATGGTTCATACAGCAAAATCAAACAAGAAAAAAGTTGCAATCGGTCTTCTTTCTTCCGCAGCAATCGCAGCATTTGTTTGTGGTGTAACTGAGCCGTTCGAATTTGGTTTCATGTTCCTGGCTCCTGGACTGTATGTAGTATACGCTCTGCTGTACGCTATCTTCACAGTAATCACAGTTGTACTTGGATTCAGAGCCGGATTCAGTTTCTCCGCTGGTTTAACTGACCTGGTCTTCTCTGCTTCCCTTCCGGCAGCAGCTAAGACATGGCTGATCATCCCTCTGGGTATTGCAGCATTTGTAGTATTCTACGTAGTATTCCGTTTTGCAATCACAAAATTCGACCTGAAAACACCGGGACGTGAAGATGATGATATTGACGAAGCTGAAAAGAGCATCAAACTGTCTAACAACAACTACACAGAAGTTGCAAAAGCAGTTCTGGCTGGATGCGGCGGTAAAGAAAACATTACTTCTATCGACAACTGCATCACAAGACTTCGTCTGGAAGTGAAAGATACTACAAAAGTAAACGAAAAAGCAATCAAAGCAGCTGGAGCAGCTGGTGTGATTCGCCCAGGCAAAACAAGTGTACAGGTTATCATCGGAACTCAGGTTCAGTTCGTAGCTGACGAGTTCAAGAAACTGTGCAAATAATAGCTTGATATAATGGTCTGAAATCTGACCTGCAAGGGGGACGCCGTAGTGGGTGTCCCCCTTTTGGTACTCGTGCCGTTAGAAGGAGGACATACATTGGAATATAAGATTAAGACGATTTCTTCGAAAGAAGAGATTGTGAACTGCAATCGTTTTGAGATCGACCATGTGCAGTGGCATCATGCGATCACACCTCCGAAAGCCTGTGGTTATATGGGGTATCTGAAGGGGGAAGGACTCTATGTGCAGATTTGCACAGAGGAGCATGATCCGCTTGCAAGATGCACAGAGCATCATGAAATGGTCTGCAAAGACAGTGCAGTGGAAGTGTTTCTGGCATTCGCAGAAAAAGGAAAGGAACTTACCAACAATGATATGTATCTGAACTTTGAAGTGAATGCAAACGGAGCCATGTATGCAAAATATGGCTTTGGCAGACAAGGAAGAGTGTTCCTTTCCGATGAAGTTTATAAGGAAACAGGCGTAAATTCCGTGATTGAAAAGGATCACTGGACAATGAGCCTGCTCATTCCGGAGAAGTTTCTGAAGGAAGTCTGCGATTATTTACCGGATGGCAGCGGCAAGGAGATATACTGTAATTTCTATAAAATTTCAGAAGATCCGGCTGTTGAACATTATATCAGCTTTTCACCAATTGACAGTGAGAAGCCAAACTTCCATCTTCCGGTCTTTTTTGCAAAAGCGGAAGTGGAATAAACCTGAAATCAGAAAGGAAGAGGGATATGGTTTTATATCAGGCAAAAGATTATAAGGATATGAGCAGAAAGGCAGCAAATATTATTTCTGCCCAGGTTATCATGAAACCGAACGCTGTTTTAGGTCTGGCAACAGGTTCTACACCGGTAGGTGCATACGAACAGCTGGTTGAATGGTACAACAAAGGTGACATCGATTTTTCACAGGTAACTTCTGTAAACCTGGACGAATACAAAGGACTTTCCGGAGACAATGATCAGAGCTACCGTTATTTCATGAACAAAAATCTGTTTGATCATGTAAATATCGACAAGGCACGTACCTTTGTACCGGATGGAACAGAACCGGACAGCAAAGTTGCATGTGCAAAATACAATGCGATCATCGACAGCGTTGGCGGCATCGACCTGCAGCTGCTTGGTATCGGCGGAAACGGACACATCGGATTTAACGAGCCGGGTTCAGCTTTCGAGAGCCTGACACACTGTGTAGCACTGAAAGAAGATACCATCAAAGCAAACGCAAGATTTTTTGAAACTATGGATGATGTGCCGAAATATGCATACACCATGGGCATCAAGAACATCATGTCAGCCAAGAAAGTTCTGCTGCTGGCAAGCGGAAAGAACAAAGCAAAGGCAGTTTATGAATCTTTCTTCGGGCCGATCGTACCTGGCGTACCGGCTTCTGTACTGCAGCTTCACAACGATGTGATCGTAATTGCAGATGAAGAAGCACTGTCCCTGTGCAGAGAGAAGGGAGTGATCTAAATGATCATTAAAGGTGCATCCGTTTTTTGTGAAGACGGAACATTTCAGGTAAAAGATGTTTTTGTAGAAGATCATAAGATCGTGGCAACGGAAGCAGAAGTAAGCGATAAGACGGTGGTAGACGCAAACGGATACAAACTGATTCCTGGTCTTGTGGATGTACACAGCCATGGTGCATGCGGTCATGATTTCTGTGACTGCGACGTAGAAGGCGTAAAAGAGATTTTACGTTTTGAAAAAGCACATGGTATCACTTCTTACTGCCCGACATCCATGACACTTTCCAAAGAGATGCTGGTTGATATTTTTGCGACCGCAAAAGAAGCAGACGGCATCGCAGACGGAGCACGTGTCATTGGTATCAATATGGAAGGACCATTTATCGCACCGGAGAAAAAGGGAGCACAGAATGGTGCTTATATTCAGGCACCGTCCGCAGAGACGTTCCGTGCATGCCAGCAGGCAAGCGGCGGACTGATCAAACTGGTGACTCTGGCACCGGAGATGGAAGGTTCCGTAGAATTTATTAAGGAACTCAAAGATGAAGTGCATATTTCTGTTGGACATACAACCGCAGATTATGATACTGCAAAGGCAGCATTTGAGGCCGGTGCAGATCATGTAACACATCTGTACAATGCAATGCCGCCATTAAATCACAGAGCACCGGGTGTTATCGGAGCAGCTGCAGACAACGATCATGTATATGCCGAGCTGATCAGTGATGGTCTGCACATTCATGGCAGTGCGATCCGTGCAGCATTCCGTATGTTCGGACCGGAACGTATCGTTCTGATCAGTGATTCCATGATGGCATGCGGTATGGAAAATGGAGAATATGAACTGGGCGGTCAGAAAGTATTTATGAAAGACCGTAAAGCAACACTGGCAGACGGAACCATCGCAGGATCCGCAACCTGCCTGTACGACTGCATGAAGATTGCAATGTCTTTCGATATTCCGGAAGCAGATGCGATTTTTGCAGCGACAAGAAATCCGGCAAAGAGCATAGGTGTCTATGACAGAGTCGGTTCTATCAGTGTCGGAAAAGAGGCCGATATGCTGCTGGTAGATGACGAGTATCATTTAAAGCAAGTGTTTTAATAAGTATTGTAATTAGAGATAATTACAGAGATGCAGGATGGACCTGGGAAATCCATTCTGTAGGAGTGTGTGAAAAGGATAAGATAGAAAAAGCCTCCGCTCATCATAGGATGGGCGGAGGCTTTTGTTTTCGGCTTTATTTTGCGGAAATTTTTACTTTTTTTGAGAAAGGACCGTAAATGTTTTCCTTAGCTGTTTTTTTATAGGCACGTACCCGGTAGAAGCAGTCTTTTTTTGAAGCGAGAGAAAGTTTCAGTTTCAGGGTGCCGGTTCGTTTGATACGTTTGAACAGTTCCCATTTTTTGCCGGAAATCTGCCGGAAAACTTCATAGCCATCAGCACCGGGGACTTTTCTCCAGCTCAGAAGGTAGGTTTTGCTGCTCTTTTTTTTCAGGGAGCGTATCTGTGCTTTTTCCGGCTTCAGTGTCTGATTTTTCACCTGGGAATAAGGACTGTATACAATATCGTTGTAGCGGCTTCTGGCATAGGCACGTATCCGGTAGTAGTATTTCCTGCCGGGAACGACAGTATTGTCGGAATAAGAAGTCTTTTTCGTGTCAGCGATCAGTGTGTAGCCTTTCTTTCTGGAAGTGCTGCGGAAAATCTGATAGCCGTCTGCATACTGTACCGCATTCCAGGAAAGCCGTAAAGAAGAGCAGCGACTGCTTTTTATCTTGCGGATCGAGGATTTTGGAAGAGCAGAGACATTTGCCAGAATCTCGGTGGCAGCTTCCGTTGTATTTTCCGTAAATGCTTTGATGCGGTTATTGATCTGCTGATAACTGATATCCATCCAGCCATTGGCTTTTGTGCGGTAGTAGCTCTGGCCAATCTCAGCACTGGAAACGAAATGCAGGGATTCCAGAGAGCTGCTTTTGTCGATAAAGGCATACAGTGTCTGGTTGGTCGGCGATGCAAAGGAGATCACAACGGAAAATCGGTCACCCTGATTGAAGACGATCTCTGTATTTAAAGGAATCGTATAATAACCGCAGTAAGTGGTCACGCCGCTCTGTGCACGGTCGAGGACTGCGATGCCGCTTGTTGGGTCACCGGCTGTTGGATTTTTGTAGATCTGGATCGCATACTGGATATTTTCGGATGCCAGGGCAAAGGAAACGGATTTCAACTTTTCCTGTCCGTTCGGATTTCCACTTACAGTAAAAACATTGGAAAGGGAACTTCCGGATGGGATTGGCATGTATGTGCAGGAAGCGGAACCGTCATATTGATAATTATGGGAATAATTATCGCTGTTTTCCATATCATAGGCGAATACCAGAGAATCCGAATCAGCGGTTGATTTCTTCTGGTGGTTCAGGCTGTTGTCCTGATAGGAAATATAAATATAGCCATCATTGCCGAAATCTTCGCCGTAGCTGTTTTTTGCAATCCAGGCACCTTTTTTGCTCGGACGTATGCCACTTGTGAAATTTGCCGTCGAATAATCATCATCCCAGCCGACGATCGTGAGCTGATGGTTTGTTCCGGTGTTGTTGTTGCAGTAATAAGCACCGGTAGACTTTGAATAATATTTTTTCAGGTTTACACAGAGCGGGGCGGATACCGAACCGTACTGCAGGATCAGACGTTTGATACTGGCAGTGTCAGAACCGTTTACATAGCGGACATTCTGAAGGTGACCGACATCCTGGTAAGCCAGGCTGGAAGATGGGGTATAAAGCTGTTCATATGGATAAGAGGCAAGGGATTCCGCAGCAGCTCCGGTCCATTTGGAGAGTGCAAACATTGTACAGGCATCTGCACCGCCGACATCCATGTAATCTGGGTCTGCAAGGAGGGTACAGTCACCGGCGGTACCACCAAGAGCGTCTTCCTGAGTGTGAAAGAAAAAGTAGGCGAAATGGAATTCGGACAGATCAAAGCTGGTATCTTGCAGTCCTTTTCTGATCATGCTCGTTTCGCAGGCGGAAAGGGCGGAGAATGCCCAGCAGGTTCCGTAGGGATTCTGATCTTTGACCGGTGTCACCAGATCGTGCTCTGCCGCATTGTATCTGGAGGGCAGTACCGTCGCTCTTTTTGCGTTGTTTTCCAGAGTATCTGTCTGCAGATCACCTTCCACTGAAGTATCGGAGAGAAATTCATAAACCGGAACAGCCGGAAGTTGTGGGTGTAGGAGAGCTTCCCCGGCGTGGGCGCTGACCGGGGCAAATGTGATGCCAAGGGTCAGCAGAAATCCATGCAGGAAAAGAGAAGCCCGTTTATTGGAACAGTTTTTCAGGGTAGATCCCTCCTTTTACGAGTGCCTGGATGGAGTCTGTGACATAAGCCTTGTCCTCGGCGTAAGTGACACCGAACCAGCGGTCACGTGTCTCCAGTACCTGCACATCAGCAAGTTGTTTTTTCAGCATGTCATCGACAACGGTCGGGATCAGATATTCGCATTTGAGATCGCCTTCTTTCTGGGCAGAAAGGAATGCTGCGAAATCCTGATCCAGATAATCGAGGATTTCCGGTGTAAATCCCCACATATTCATGGAAACATGACTGTTTGTATCAAGCGGTGCAAAACCGCCGTTTCCATCCGGAACACCGGCACCGTCTGCTGTTTTGGTGATATCGTGGGTCTCAACGATGGAAGTTAAAAGTTCTCTGTCATCTACCTGACAGATGCCGCGTGTGACGCCGCCGTTCTCACTTAAGGTATTTCCGAGGATAAAGCCTGCCATGCAAAAATGCAGCAGGTCATCCTGGCTGTGCTCCTCTACCAGGAAATCATGCACTTTTTTAAAACCTTCTTTTCCATAGTAATCGTCTGCATTGATGACAGCAAACGGTGTGTCGATCACGCCCTTGCAGCACAGAAGAGCCTGGCCGGTGCCCCATGGTTTGGTGCGGCCGTCCGGAACGGAAAAACCATCGGGCAGAGCGGACAGATCCTGAAAGGCATAAGATACGTCTGCGATTTCAGAGATGCGATCCCCGATGATGCGTCTGAAGTCCTCTTCAATATCCTTGCGGATGATAAATACGATTTTATTGAATCCTGCCTTTAAGGCATCATAGATAGAATAGTCCATGATGATCTCACCGGAAGGTCCGACCGGTGCCAGCTGTTTGATGCCGCCGCCAAAACGGCTTCCGATGCCTGCTGCCAGGATAACAAGTGTTGTTTCTTTCATAAATAATGCTCCTCTCAAGTCTTTTTTACGATAACAGTGGCTATATTATATCATAGAATGTCTGAAAAGCAAAGGAAAAAGCAAGGCTTTATTGGAAGCTTTGCCAAAAGGAGTTTTCCGGTTGAATATTGTTGCCCCAGATGGTATAATATAAAGAATCCGTATGGAAAATAAGAGAAACGAACTGACTGATGGAGGTAAAAAAGAACATGAGAACTTATCTTGTAACCGGAGGTGCCGGTTTTATTGGTTCTAATTATATTCACTATATGTTTAAAAAATACGGGGATGACATCCGTATTATCAACGTTGACAAGCTGACTTACGCAGGCAATCTGGAAAATTTAAGAGATGTGGAGAACCGTGACAATTATACATTTGTAAGAGCAGATATCTGCGACAGCGAGGCGATCAACAAGATCTTCGATGAAAATGACATTGATCGTGTGGTTCATTTCGCAGCAGAGAGCCATGTAGACCGAAGCATCCGCAACCCGGAAGTTTTTGTAAAGACAAACGTGCTTGGTACTCTGGTCATGCTCAATGCGGCAAAGGCAGCCTGGGAGCTTGAGGACGGCACATTCAAGGCAGACAAGAAATTTTTACATGTATCCACGGATGAAGTTTACGGTTCTCTGGAGAACGAGGGGGAATATTTCTACGAGACGACACCTTATGATCCTCACAGCCCGTATTCTGCAAGCAAGGCATCTTCGGATATGCTGGTAAAAGCCTATATGGATACTTACAAATTCCCGGCAAATATCACAAACTGCAGCAACAACTACGGACCGTATCAGTTCCCGGAGAAGCTGATCCCACTGATCATCAACAATGCATTAAACGGCAGAAAGCTTCCGGTCTATGGCGACGGCAAAAATGTGCGTGACTGGCTGTATGTGGAAGACCATGCAAAGGGCATTGATATGGTTCAGGAACAGGGTCGTCTGTTTGAGACATACAACATCGGCGGACACAACGAAAAACAGAACATCGAGATCATCCATATCATTCTCGATACGTTAAACGAGATGCTTCCGGACGAAGACCCGAGAAAAGCACATATCAATGAAGAGCTGATCACTTATGTGGAAGACCGCAAGGGCCATGACCGCAGATATGCGATCGCACCGGACAAGATCAAAGCTGAGATTGGCTGGTATCCGGAGACGATGTTTGCAGAAGGCATCAAGAAAACAATCAAATGGTATTTTGAACACGAAGACTGGATGGCAAATGTGACAAGCGGTGACTATCAGAAATATTACGAAGAGATGTACCGCAAATAAGAAAGGATCGATATATGAAGGGGATTATTTTAGCAGGCGGTTCCGGTACCAGACTGTACCCGCTGACCAAAGCGATTTCAAAACAGATCATGCCGGTTTATGATAAGCCGATGATCTACTATCCGTTGTCCACACTGATGCTGGCAGGGATCCGTGAGATCCTGATCATCTCTACAGAGCGTGATCTTCCGGTATTTAAAGAATTGTTTGGCACCGGTGAGCAGCTGGGGCTTCAGATGTCTTATGCTGTTCAGGACAAACCTCGGGGACTGGCAGATGCGTTTATTATCGGAGCCGATTTCATCGGAGATGACAGTGTGGCACTGGTGCTCGGTGACAATATTTTCTACGGACAGAGCTTTTCACAGGTTCTGATGCGTGCAGCCAAGATTGAAAAGGGAGCGACTATTTTCGGATATTATGTGCGTGACCCGAGAGAATATGGTGTCGTAGAGTTTGATGAGAACGGAAAGGCACTCTCCATCGAGGAGAAACCGGAGCATCCGAAGTCCAACTACGCTGTTCCGGGACTGTATTTCTATGATAATGATGTGGTAGAGATCGCAAAGAATGTCAAACCTTCCGCACGCGGTGAGATCGAGATCACCAGTATCAACAATGAATATTTAAGGAGAGGAACCCTGAAGGTGGAGACACTTGGCAGAGGTTTTGCATGGCTGGATACCGGCACACACGATGCACTGCTCGATGCGGCAGATTTCGTAGCTGCCTTCCAGAAGAGACAGGGACTTTATATTTCCTGCATCGAAGAAATTGCATATAAGAGAGGATTTATCACAAAAGAACAGCTCGTTGAGCTGGCACAGCCTCTGCTGAAGACTGCATATGGCCGGTATTTACTGGAAATTGCAGAGGGACTTTAGGAGGAAAAGGAATCTATGAAAGAAACCCGGTCACTGCCCGCAGAGCTTTTTGCGGGCAGAACACTGATTTTTCAGCTTGCGAAAAATGATTTTAAAAAGAAATACGCCGGTTCCTACCTGGGGATCGTCTGGGCGTTTGTACAGCCGGTTGTGACGGTCATGGTCTACTGGTTTGTTTTTGGTATGATAAGGAGTTCATCACCAAGACCGGTACCGTTCGTGCTGTGGCTGATCGCCGGACTGATTCCCTGGTTCTTTTTTCAGGACGGACTGATCAACGGAACGAATGCACTGCTGGAATACAATTATCTGGTCAAAAAGGTGGTATTTCGGATTGATATCCTGCCGATGGTCAAAGTCGTATCCGCTGTTTTTGTACATCTGTTTTTTATTCTGGTTGCTCTGATCCTGTACACGGCGATGGGATGTTATCCGACTGTTTATACGATCCAAGTGATCTATTATACGTTTTGTATCTTTGTGCTCGTGCTCGGGATCACGTATATGACCAGTTCGGTCGTCGTCTTTTTTCGTGACCTGACACAGGTGATCAACATTGCACTTCAGGTGGGAGTCTGGATGACTCCGATCATGTGGTCGATGGAGGATCTCGGCATTACCGGCATCCTTGCGTCCATCTTGAAATTAAATCCGATGTTTTATATTGTTCAGGGATATCGTGATGCCTTTATTTACAAGATATGGTTCTGGCAGCGTCCGGGCATGACTCTGTATTTCTGGGCATTTACTCTGGTGTTCTGGCTGATCGGCACGAGACTGTTCCGGAAGTTAAAGATACATTTTGCGGATGTTCTGTAAATTTATGAGGAATCGAAATCTATGAGTGAAATGGCAATTCAGGTAAAAGACCTGAGTAAAGTATATAAATTATATAACAAACCGTCTGACCGTCTGAAGGAGACGCTTGGATTTCATGTGGATGCGAGGGAGCATTATGCGTTGAAACATGTTAATTTTGAGATCAGAAAAGGCGAGACGGTCGGCATCATCGGGACGAACGGTTCCGGTAAATCGACGATTCTGAAGATCATCACCGGTGTTCTGAATCCGACCGGAGGCGAAGTGAACGTGGATGGACGTATCTCGGCACTTCTGGAGCTTGGAGCCGGATTCAACATGGAATACACCGGGATCGAGAATGTCTATCTGAACGGAACGATGCTTGGATTTACAAAAGAAGAGATCGATGAGCGACTGGACAATATTCTGGAGTTTGCGGACATCGGTGATTTTGTTAATCAGCCGGTCAAATCGTACTCAAGCGGTATGTTTGTGCGGCTGGCATTTGCCGTTGCCATCAATATCGATCCAGAGATCCTGATCGTGGATGAGGCACTGTCGGTCGGAGACGTTTTTTTCCAGGCAAAATGTTACCGCAAATTTGAGGATTTCAAAAAAGAAGGCAAGACGATCCTGTTTGTCAGCCACGACCTTGGAAGCATCACAAAATACTGTGACCGTGCGATCCTGCTCAACCAGGGCGAGAAGATCTTTGAGGGAACACCGAAAGAAGCGGTTGATATTTATAAGAAGGTTCTGGTGCATCAGTTTGATCCGTCTGAACTGGAGACAGACAGCCGGATGAACGATGTCGAGGATGTCAGTGCAAACTGGAAGGATTCGGTCGTGGTCAATCCGAAGCTGATCGAGTATGGAGAGAAGATTGCGGAGATCACAGACTATGCGATCCTCGATGACAAAGGGCTGATCACCAATACCCTGATGAAGGGCAGCACCTTTTCTGTTCGCATGAAGGTGGATTTCCACGAGGAGATCAAAGAGCCGATCTATGCGTTTACGATCAAGAATCTGCAGGGGATTGAGATTACCGGAACAAACACCATGTATGAAAAGGCAGATGTCAAAGGTAAAAAAGAGGGCGAGAGTCAGGAGATCACCTTCACGCAGAAACTGGATCTGCAGGGCGGAGAATATCTGATTTCTCTTGGATGTACCGGTTACCGCAACGGAGAGTTTGTGGTATTTCACAGATTGTATGATGTATGCAGCCTGACGGTGATCTCGGACCGCAATACCGTCGGTTATTACGATATGAATTCAAAAGTAACACTATCCTGAAGCGGGGGGAATTATGGCAAAGTTTAATCTGGATTATTACAGCGGAGAGAATTTTTACTCCGACGGAGATATTGAAAAGGAAATACTGAAGATCGTCAAAACACAGGGCAGTTACGAGAGTATGGAGAATGTTCCGTTTCCGGTACTTTACCATCTTTCCAGAGTCCGCGAGAACATCCTGAACTGGTATCCGTTTCAGGAGGATGCGACCTGTCTGGAGATTGGCTCCGGCTGCGGGGCGATCAGCGGCCTGCTCTGTGAGCGGATGAAAAAGGTCGTGTCGGTGGAGCTTTCCAAGCAGAGAGCGGACATCAACATGGCAAGGCATGAGCGTGTGCCGAATCTGGAGATCTGGGTCGGCAATTTAAATGATATGGTGTTCGGTGAGCAGTTTGATTACATCGTGCTCAACGGCGTGTTTGAGTATGCACCGGGCTTTACCGAGGGGGATCAGCCGTGCGAGACGTTTCTTAAGAATATCAAACGGCTGCTCAAGCCGGAGGGGATCCTGCTGATTGCAATTGAGAACCGCTTTGGACTCAAGTATTTTGCGGGTGCACCGGAAGATCATACCAACGGCTATTTTGACGGCATTGCCGGGTATCCGGACAATCATTCCGTGCGGACATTCTCCAAAGGAGAGTGGGAACGTCTGATGGAAGCCTGTGGTTTTTCTTATCACCGTTTTTATTATCCGTATCCGGATTACAAGTTTCCGCGGGAAGTCTTTACGGATGAGTCTTTAAAAGAGCAGAAATATGGTCTGCCGACCTGGAACTTTACCAAGTACCGCATGGCACTGTTCCGGGAGGGACAGGTGGCGGAGACGATTCAGCAGGATGGCAGAATGGATTATTTTGCCAATTCTTTTCTGATCGAGATGAGCAGAAATCAGATCCGTGCTGATAAAAAAGTGCTTTATGCGAAGATGAGCACCGACCGCGATCGTCATTTCTCCATTGCTACCACGATTGAAGAGCAAAACGGAGAAAAAGTGGTTGTCAAGCAGCCGATGACAAACGAGGCAAAACGTCACCTGCAGAATATGCAGAACAAACAGAAAGATTACGGAAGCTGGATCAGCCTTGGCGTGAAAGCAAAAGGCGATGCTGTCGTGACACCGTTTCTTCAGGAAAAAAGCCTTGGACAACAGGCAAAGCAGGCCATTTATGAACATAACGTGGAAAAAGTGAAAAATTTGATTTCCACGGTCAGTATGCTGTGTGAAAAAGAATCCGCAGCAACTGGGAACCGTCATATCGTAAGCCGGGAGATGTCCGGAAGAGAGCGGACGGAGTTTGCCCAGGTTTTTGGAACTTCACAGATCTGCCCGGAACTGCCGTGCATTGCCCCGGCGAACATCGATCTGATCCTCGACAATATTTTCGAAAAAGACGGAAAATACCGTGTCATTGACTGCGAATGGATCTTTGATTTTCCGGTTCCGGTGGCATTTATCATCTGGCGTGCCATCAATGAGCTGTACAGCAGCTATCCACAGCTGGAACAAGACTGCAGAATGCAGGAGCTTTTAGAAGAATATCAGATTACGCAGGAGATGTCCGAGACTTTCCACAAGTGGGGCACCTATTTTGCAGAACACTACGTCGGAGCGAACCGCGTATTGCACTACAGCATCCCAGAGATCGGTATTTCTCTGGAAGAGTTTCGCAAACGCCACCAGGAGAAGGATCTGCTGAACTGCCAGCTCTTTGTGGACACCGGAAACGGGTTCCGGGAAGAGGAGAAAATCCAGGCGGAAACGGTTCTGCAGGACGGAGCGTTCCGCGTGACTTTTGATCTGAAAAATTTTAAGGACTGGAAGGCACTGCGTTTTGATCCGCTGGAAGGAAAACCATGTATCTGCCGGATCGACCATGCTGGAACCAATGCGAAGTTAAAAGCGGCCAACGCTTCCGGAAAAGTGGAGCATGGCGATCTGTTTTTAACGACCGATCCGGTTTATCTGGTCAAAATGGAAGAAAACAAGGATCAGGTAAAGATCAGCGGCATGATTGCGGTACTCTCCATGGAAGAGGCACTGGAGCGTGCAAACTGGCTGCTTGGTAAAAAAAATGGTCTTGCATTTTGGAGGAAATAAATGAAAAAAAGGACAGAGGCAGTAGATATTATTATACCGGTGTACAATGGTTACGATGATTTGCAGCTTTGTATGCCGAGTGTGTTAAAGCATACAGATCTTACGAAGCACCGGCTGATCCTGATCAACGACTGCAGTCCGGATGAACGGATCGCACCTTATCTGAATGGTTTTTCCGGGGAACATATTCTGGTACTGCACAATGAAAAAAATCTGGGATTCTCCGCAAACGTAAATAAAGGAATGGCACAGTCAGAGGATCGTGATGTCCTTCTTTTAAATTCTGACACGATCGTTACCGCAGGGTGGCTGGACAAGATCATCGCCTGTGCATACCGGGAGGAGAGCATCGGAACGGTGACACCGCTCTCAAACAGTGCTACTTTATGTTCGGTTCCGGTCATGTGCCAGGACAATCCGATACCGGAGAATGTCACGGTAGATGAGTACGCCGGACTGATTGAAACGTGCAGCCTCAGACGTTATCCAAGGATCACCGTTGCGGTTGGTTTCTGTATGTATATCAAACGCAGTGTGATCGATGACATCGGTGTCTTTGACGCTGAAACGTTCGGCAGAGGCTACGGGGAGGAAAATGATTTCTGCAACCGTGCAGAGCAGGCAGGTTATCATCATGTAATGTGCGATGACACCTTTGTATACCATAAAGGGACCGCTTCGTTTGACACCGAAGAAAAGAAAAAGCTTCTTGAAGAACATGAGGCAATCTTAAATGACCGTTACGCTGCCCAGATGCGGATGAACCATCGGTACTGTATGGAAAATCCGGATCAGGAGATCCGCGACAATATCAATATGTATACAAAACTGCACAACGGAAAGCAGAACATTCTCTATCTGCTGCATCTGGATTTCCAGGAAGGGGCATTCAACAACATCGGCGGCACACAGATTCATGTCAAAGAGCTGACGATGGCACTGCGGGATGAATACAATGTCTTCGTGGCGGCAAGAGATGAAGAATATTTAAGACTGACGATCTACACGGACAAAGATGTGGTCTCCCTGAAATTTGAAATTGGCGAAGCACCGAAGTTTCCGGTTTTCCGTGATGAAAAGATGCGAAAGATCTATGAACAGATCCTGCTGGCATTTGACATTGATATGGTGCATATCCAGCATTCGCAGGATCTTTCTCTGGAGCTTTATTTTGCGGCAGAGCGTTTCGGAATCCCGGTGATCGCAACCATTCATGATTTCTATTATGCCTGCCCGACGATCATTCTTCTGGATAACGAAAATCAGTTCTGTCAGAAAGAGGATGCAAAGCTTTCCTTTGAAGAGAGGCAGAAACGCTGCCGGGAATGTCTGCGTCAGAAAAAAGACATTGCAAGCCAGGTTGATTATCTTCGCATCTGGAGAAGGGAAAATAAAAAGGCACTTTCCATTTGCCGGAAACTGATCTTCCCATCCGAAAGTGCGAGGGATATTCTGCTTGAATATTTCCCTTCTCTGAAAGAAAAATGCATGGTCATCGAACACGGAGAAGACAAACTGGAGCGTGATATCATCCATGTGCCGTCTCCGGAGAAGCATCAGAAGAGCGAGCACCTGCACGTGAAGCTGGATCGTGTGCCGGGAGCCGATCAGGGGCTCAATGACATCAAAGGCTGGGCGTATCTGGAAGGTGTGCCAAACGAAGAAACAAAAATTTATGTGGAATTTACGGACAGCAAAGGCAAAAAGGACTGTTTTCTGGCAAACAAAGTACCAAGACCGGATATTGTCGATGCATTTGGTGCAACAGAAGCACTGATGTGCGGTCTGGATCTTCGTATCAGTACCAGAAAACTTGCCGACGGACCGGTGAAGATCCGTGTCTATGTCAAACATGACGGCGTGTTCTACACGGATAATCAAAGTACCAAAGGAGAATATCACCATCGCTTCGGAAAACGAGGAAGGCTCAATGTGGCATTCCTTGGAGGAATGGTTCCGCAGAAAGGAAGTCTGATGGCAAGAGAGCTGATTCCGATGGACAAAGGCGGGATCAACTGGTTTGTACTGGGTGCGATCGGTGATAAGAATATTCTGGAAATTTCACAGGAGAACTGTTTCTTCAGCTCCACTTACAAAAAAGAGGAACTTCCGCAGCTTCTTGAAGATAATGAGATTGATATTATCTGCATTCTGCCGATCTGGCCGGAGACATTCAGTTATACCGTCTCAGAAGCATGGCTTAATGGGATTCCGATCGTTGCAACCGACATCGGAGCAGTCGGGGAGCGTATCAGAAAGACAGGCGGCGGCTGGCTGGTGAAGCCGGATGCCAGCCCGGATGAGGTGATGCAGCTGTTGCATCATATCATCGATCATCCGGAAGAATATCAGGCAAAGAAAGAGATCGTGGATGATATGGAGATGAAAACGGTGGAGCAGATGTGCGAAGAGTACCGCAGCTTCTACCGGGAACTTCTGGAGTTTACGGAAAAAGAACTGCCAGAAGACAAGATCGACCGGGATTTCATTTTCCAGGGACTGGCTCTTGGCGATCCATCCATTGGCGGCAGCGGCAGCATCGCGGCGATGAACCGACTGAAAAACGAGAATGCGGCACTGAAAGCGTCGATCGAAGTAACAAAAGGAACGATTTCTTATAAAATGGCAAGGAAAATTTCGGATGCAAAAATACCATTTAAAGAGCAGATGAAACGATTCTTTCATCGAAAATAGAGCAGAAAATGAGCAGTCGGAGGCCCGGTGGTTTCCGGCTGCTTTTTATAGAAAATGCTCACTTCCGGTAAAATGCAAAGGTGTGTTCTCCTGAGCCGACCGGAACACAGACGAAGCAGGCATTGGCACGTAAAACATCGGTCTTGATGCCGTCTACATAAGCTTTTACATTCTTGCTGTATGGGATTGGCAGAAAGAGAAAACCGGCATTTTCTGTCGTCACGGTACCGGAGATCTGGTCCTTTTCGGTATTCTCATCGAAAGCAATCTGAGCACCGGTGTAGGCGGATATGGTTTTGACGGAGCCAAGCAGTGCAAGGTCTGTGATCCGACAGCTTTCCTTTTCACAGGAAAAGTTTACCGAGTCGGACGAGATGGAAATGGCGATCTGCACGTTTTTCTTCTCGCCGGCCGTAAACGGGATCCGATACTGGAGATCAGAACTTTGCAGAACATTCAGCGTACCGTTGGCATCGGATTGCAGAGTAAAAGTAAGATAAACTCGCTGGTAAAGTCTTGATGTGGCGGTATCAAGCTGGATAGCTGCCGGAGAGGAGGGATTTACCGTAAGATCCGTAAAGTCGCGGGAAATGCCGTCCAAGGTGCAGCTTTCCTGAAGTTTTGATGCCGGACGTATCTTCTTTCCGGTGATCTCTT
>OCHC01000947.1_pt1 | contig 25958 bp, 22 predicted proteins | sample 1538641 | NCBI WGS metagenome assembly OCHC01 (sample SAMN04571714, study PRJEB22368) | human gut metagenome | biome: human gut; material: stool | host: Homo sapiens | place: Luxembourg | collected 2012-08-17
TGCAGCTGGCGGGCTTTGATATCGCAAAGCCTGCGGTGCGTCTGGCCGCAAAGGCACTGCCTGCCGCAAAATACGCGGTGGCATCCAGTTTTGCCCAGCCTGTCCGCACCGGATGGGCCGACCTGCTGCTCAACTGCTTCTCGCCCTTTGCACAGGAAGAGTTCCGGCGTGTGCTGCGCCCGGGCGGACGGATGATCTATGTCGTGCCCGGTGCAGAGCACCTCTACCAGATGAAAGCTGTCCTCTACGACACGCCCTATAAAAATCCGGTGCAGGAGGTGGCCTATGAGGGCTTCCGTCCCATTGGGGAGCGGGAAGTCTCGGGCAGCATCACGGTGCCTGCCGGGGAGCTGGAGGCGCTGTTCGCCATGACCCCCTATTACTGGAAAACGCCACGGGATGGCGCGGCCCGCCTGGCCGCCCTGCCCGAGCTGACCACGGACATCGCGTTCCGCTTCCTCGTGTTTGAAAAAGAGTGATCGAAAAGCCCCCGGCCTGTGAGGATACAGGCCGGGGGCTTTTTGCGTGCAGAAAACAGGGTCACATTGCGATCCAGCCCAGTGCGTTGGCGACCGAGCTGGCCAGGATGATGGCCGCGAAGATGGGGCAGAGATACCGGAGCATAAAGTTGAACACCGGTTTGCGGCGGAAGGGCTGACCTTCCTGCGTGACCTCTTCCTCGATCTTTTCCACACCGACGATCCGGGAGACCAGCAGGCAGGTGGCAATGGCCGCAATGGGCATCATCACCGAGTTGGTCAGGAAGTCGAAGAAATCGAGGAACTGCATCCCGAACACGGTCACGCTGGCAAGGGGGCCGTAGCCCAGCGCGGAAAGGCTGCCCAGTGTGATCATAATACAGCCGATGAGGATGGTGGAGCGGGTGCGGTCCCAGCCCAACTCGTCCTCAAAGGTAGAAACAGCACTCTCGGTCAGGGCAATGGAGCTGGTGAGGGCCGCGAACAGCACCAGCACAAAGAAGAGCACGCCTACGGCAGTGCCCATGCCCATGCTGGCAAAGACCTTGGGGATGGTAATGAACATCAGGGCCGGGCCCGCCTGCAGGGTGTCAGGGTCGCCGCCCGAAAAAGCGAACACGGCGGGAATGATCATCAGGCCCGCCATGATGGCAATGGCGGTGTCGAAGATCTCCACGTTTTCCGTGGACTGCTCAATGGACACGTTCTTTTTCATGTAGGAGCCAAAGGTCACCAGGATGCCCATGGCAATGGAGAGGGAGTAGAACATCTGCCCCATGGCGGAAACCACGGTCATCCACGAGAAGTTAGCCGGGTTGGGCACCAGAAAATACTTTACGCCCGCCAGTGCGCCGGGCCGTGTGACCGAGTAGACGGCAATGACTATCGAGAGCACCACCAGCACCGGCATCATCACCTTGGAAACGCGCTCCACGCCGTTGCGCACGCCCGCAAAGATGATGCCCAGCGTGATAAAGGTGAACAGCAGGAATGCGATCTCGGCCAGCAGACCGTTGGAGATGAAGCCGGAGAAATACCCGTCCGATGCCAGCGCGCTGCCGTGGCCGGTGAGATACTGGGCCAGATAGTGGATGACCCATCCGCCGATGACCGAATAATAGGGAACGATCAGGATGGGGATGACGGCGTTGATCCAGCCGCCGAACGCCAGCCCCTTCCCCTTGCCAAAATGGCTGTAAGCGCCCACCGGGCTTTTGCGGGTCATCCGGCCCAGCGCCGTTTCGGCAATGATCATGGTGTAGCCAAAGGTGACAGCCAGCAGGATGTAGATGAGCAGAAAAATGCCGCCGCCGTATTTTGCGGCCAGATACGGGAAGCGCCAGATGTTTCCCAACCCGACCGACGCACCGGCGGCGGACAGCACGAATCCGAGTTTGCCGGAAAACGCACTGCGCTTGTGTTGAGTTTCCATGTTCTTTTCCTCTTTTCCAGTTGATAAAATCAAGTGTAACATAGAGAAAACAGGATTTCAACGAATCGCAGGCGTTTCACCGGTGGAGAGATTTCAGGCGGAAGATGAAGAAAAGTGAATCACTTTCGGGTAAAGGGCTCCATACCGTGCTCCTCGGGGGCGTAGTATTCCATCAGGGAAATGTAGTTTTCCGGGTGGTGGCAGAACGCCGCGCGCAGAACACTGTCCAGCTCGCCCCGGGCGGTGAGCAGACGGATGATGTATTGGGCCACCATCTGCACCACATCGGTCTCAATGCCGTAGCACAGGCCGACCGCTAGCACCGGGATGAGGATCTGCCGGGCCAGCAGGGGCACGTTCTGGCCGTACCGCTCAAGGATGGGGCGGCTCATGGTGGAGGCGGCCCAGACGCTGCCCACGATCTGCCAGTAATCGATTTCTTTCATGTGGGAAAGGCTCTGCAGCCGCTCCACGATCTCGCCGTCGCTGAGGATGTAGCCATCGACCACCTCTTTTTCGGAGCGGAGAAAGGCACACTGGATCATGTCCATGATGGCGGCTTCGTATTTCTGGTGGAAATTTTCCCGGGAAACGCAGAACTTGGCCACGATGTCGATGAGGGCACTGGTGTCCTCGGCGGTGGCAAGACTGCTGATCACCAGCGGCGTGGGGCCAAATTCCGCCCCCAGTGCGTCCAGGTCGGCCAGCTCTTCGGCATTCCGGGTGGCGGGCAGAAAGCGGTCACAGCCGTTGCGGTGGTAGCCCCAGGCAGCGGGCAGCACCCGGGCCACCGCGTCGCCGCTGGAAATGATGCTGAAGATGTTGCTCTCGGGCCAGTTTTCCAGCAGGGTTCCGTCCGGGGCGTGATTGGCATCGAAATCCTGCTGCAGGTCAGGCCGGTCGGCGGCAGTCAGGGCCGCAGGCACCGCAAAACCGTAGGCATAGATGTTCTCCCGCCCCAGCTGGGGCAGCTCCCGGGCAATCTTTGCCGCCAGCAGATTTGCAATGATGGAGCCGCGGCTGTAGCCGCCCAGCCAGAGCTTGAAGGCACCGCCCTGCCCTGCCCGGGCCAGATAGGCCTTGAGGGACGCAAACACCGCCGCCACAGGCGTGACAAAGCCGGTGTGCGCGCTGGTATCGCCTGTGTGGAAGTTGCTGGCCCACTCGCCGCCGTAGCCGCCGCCCCGCAGGACAAGCGCCACAAGGGTGGTACGCTGGCCGTTCAGGGTCAGGGTCTTGCGGGCCAGCGAGTAGCCCACAAAGTCCCCGGCCCGGCCGGTGTCGAGATCGTAATTGTAGAACAGCGCGTCCTCAAAGCCCAGGGTCTCGTAGGCGGCGGCAATGTGGGCTTCCCGCCCCACAGAGCCGTTGACCCAGTATTCCGCATCGCTGGCCACGGTGTTGGCCGCAGCGCAGACCAGACCCAGCGTTGCCAGCGCCAGCTGGTGGTCATATTGGGTGGCCGGGTGGGTGAAAAAGCTGTCGGAGTAATAGAACGCGTGGGTCAGGTCGCAGCCGCTCAGGTCGCTGCGGATGCCGATGGTGTAGCGGCCATCCGGCACTGCATGGCCCACGGAGCCCTGCCCGGCGGCCTGGACCATGAGCCCGGGCAGCAGAGTGCTGCCGGCCGCAAACCCCAGCACCTTGCAAAAACTTCTTCGATCCATAATTTTTCCCCTCAAAAACCAGAATGGATTTTTTCTTAGTATACCGTATCCCGGGCGGGGATACAATCCAAATTTTTCCGGGCGGCAAAAAACGGGCCGGTGTTGCGCACACCGGCCCGTTATGTTACACTGTTGTTCAGTCCAGATCCTTGCAGCACTCCACGATATGGTGGAACATCTGCTCCACGGCGGGAGCCATGGCGGTGGGGCGCTGGACGGCCAGACCCACCACGCGGTCCTCTTCGGGCTCGATGGGGTAGATCTTGACCGCTGCCGTGCAGTTGCGCAGCAGCATCCGGGGCATGATGGAAATACCCAGGCCTGCCTCGACCATGGCAATGTTCGACTGGTCGTCGATGACATGGCAGCGGCGCTCCGTTGAGAGGGAATACTTCTTGAGGAACTGACGCATCTCCGCGTCGGTGGCATCCCACTGCACCACAAAGTTCTGCCCGTTCATCAGGGCGGGGGTCATCACGCCGTTGGGCGGCTCGGGCCAGTCCATGGGGGTGATGCAGAGCAGCGGCTCGTGGAACAGCTCGGTCAGGACAAACTCCTCCCGGCAGTTGTTGGAGAGGAAGGCAATGTCCACCTGACCGGTGCGCAGCCACTCCTTAACATCGTCGTAGGTGCCCTGATAGACCTCGACTTCGATCTGGGGGTAGTGGGCCATAAAGCCCTTGAGGATGCTGGGCAGCAGCCCGGAGCAGATCGAGTTGAAGGCACCCAGCTTGACCTTGCCCTTTTCCAGGCCGTTCAGGCGGGCAATGCTCTGCTGCAGGGCCTCGTCGCTGTTCAGCACCGCACGGATGGAGGGGTACAGCGAAGCGCCGTAGCTGGTCATGGTAACGCCGTTTTTGCCGCGATTGAATAAGGTAAAGCCCAGCTCAGCCTCCATCACGGCGATGGCGTGGCTGATGGCTGAGGGGGTCAGATGCAGCTGCTGAGCCGCTTTGTTAAAGCTGCCCTGCCGTGCAACTGCGTCGAAAATCTCATAAGAAAACAGCGTCATTCCCAATGCCTCCTTCCGGTCTGATCTGGTTCGGAGACGCTTGATCCTCTGTGAATCTTTTTCATCTTTGGTTTGAGATAGTTCAATTATCTTCTTGATTTTACTATCCTGCGCCCGTCCTGTCAAGCATTTTGGGCGGATTTGTGCACGCTCTGTGTAGATTTTGCCGCAGCAGACGCAGGAAATGCCACCTTTCCTTCGTTATAGTTCTTATAACGATTTTTTACAAACTGACCGAGGTGTTTTTTTATGACCGCACTTTCCACGCGCTGCAGTTTCAGCGGCACCGCTCTTAAAACCATTGCCTGCATCACCATGCTGGTGGACCACATCGGCGCGTCCTGCATCGAGGCAGGGATCCTTACGCCCGGGCTGGACATCGGCACCCTTTCGCGGGACACCCTTTCCACCTATCCGCTGTACCGGCTGGACATGGTGCTGCGCTTCACCGGGCGGCTGGCCTTTCCTATCTTCTGCTTCCTGCTGGTGGAGGGCTTTGTACATACCCGCGATGTGAAAAAATACGTCCGGAGGCTGTTCCTGTTTGCCTTCATCAGTGAGGTGCCCTTTGACCTTGCGTTTTTCCGCACCCCCTTTGACCCCAGTGCACAGAACGTTTACTGGACGCTGGCGCTGGGCGTGCTGGCCATGGCAGGGCTCAAGCATTTTGAAAAGCCGGACGGCTCTGCCAGCTGGAAAGGACTCTTGTGTGCGGCAGGCTGCACGCTTGCGGCGCTTCTGGCCTGTACGGACTACGACGGTAGCGGTGTGCTCATCATCTGTGCGCTGTACCTGACCCGCGCAGACCGCAAACGGCAGTGCATCGTGGGAGCCGTGCTGTTTGCCTGGGAGCTCACCGCCCCGCTGGCTTTTGTGCTGGTCTGGTTCTACAACGGGCAGCGGGGCGCGTGCAGTCCGCTGCAAAAGAAGGCCTTTTACTGGTTCTACCCGGTGCACCTGAGCGTGCTGGCTGCGGTGACGAATCTTCTGCTGTAAAAAAGCAAAACGCGCTTTTCGGAAGGCCCCGGAAAGCGCGTTTTGTGTAAAAATCTGTTCAAGCCATGTGCAGCTGCTCTTTCAGTGCCTGCTGAAGGACGCAGGAAAAATTGATCCCCTGTGCCATGGCGGCATCGTTCAGCCAAGCAGGGATGGAAAGCGTCTTTTTGACAGATCTCTCGAAGTGCTGTTTTGCATATTCTGCCACGTCAACAGAAACAACATTGACAAATGCTTCAGGAACAGGCTCGTCGGGAGCAAGTGCCCGAGACACAGCGATTGGGTCGATGGAACCCGGACGAGACGGTGTGGGAATCGTTTCGCCATCCCGCTTGCAGGTGTAGAGATAGCCTGCAAGGCAGTCCACTGCCATCTCCATGGCTTCCTCAAAGGTATCACCCTGTGTTGCAAGGTTGTTCAAATCAGGAAAAACGACAGAATAACCTTCTGCCTCTTTATAAAAACAAGCCGGATACATGGATAACATCCTTCATCCCTCCTGTATGATGATATGGCATTATTTGAGCCCTGCCTGCTTTCGGATGGAAAGCTCTGTGCGGCGGTCAAGTTCTTTTCCCTTGTGAAAAGGAATCGTGACCTTGCCGGGTTTTGTGGGATGGACATACTGACGGTGGGAACCGACCTGTTCCTTGAAGACCCAGCCATCGGCAAGAATCAGCTTTTCCATTTCACGCGGTTTTGGCGGCACAAGCTTCACATCCTCTCAAGAGAAGTATACCATATTATACGTATTGTGTAAATACGTATTGAAAGATAAGATGAGAACAAAATGGAAAAAGCCCGGTGATTTCAAAGAATCATCGAGCTTTTTCTTGGCGGAGTAGGAGGGATTTGAACCCTCGCGCCGTTGTTTAGACGACCTACGCCCTTAGCAGGGGCGCCTCTTCGACCTCTTGAGTACTACTCCAGAGCAAAGTGTGTTACACTTATTCAATAAAAATGGCGGAGAGAGTGGGATTCGAACCCACGGTACGTTGCCGTACGGCAGTTTTCAAGACTGCTTCCTTAAACCACTCGGACATCTCTCCTCGTGGGCACCCGCACACGCCGTACCGAATGCCTATTTAATTTACCAGATTTCAGCGGCGCTGTCAAGCCCAAAATCAAAATTTCCGCTTGTTGTGCGCATTTTTGTGCGGAGCGACAACTTTTCTTCGAGAAAAAGCGGGATTTCCTCTTTACTGAAACATCTTTTTGTTGTATAATAAATACAGATAAAACCTTACCGGACCCGGTACAAGCAGAGGAGTGTTGAACAATGTCGTTTCCGGAGCTGTTACGGCAATGCCGAAAGCAAAAGCACATGAGCCAGGCGGAGCTTGCTTCCCTGTTGGGCGTGACTCAGCAGGCCGTGGGAAAATGGGAGAGCGGAAAGAGTTCCCCGGACCCCACCACCGTGGCAAAGCTGGCGGAGATCCTGGACACGACCGCGGACTATCTGTTGGGTCTGTTCGACCCCACCGCGGAGGGCCAGACCGAAGAGCGCTTCTTCGGCAGCTATGTGTACAGCCTGATCCCTGTCATCGGCACGGTCAAGGCGGGCTACGGCGCGCTGGCCTATGAGGAAGACTACGGCAAGGAGTATGCCCGGGTCAAGGACCCTTCCAGCTACTTCTATCTCGTTGTGCGCGGCGACAGCATGGAACCCCGCATCCACGATGGTGACCTTGCTCTGGTGCATCGTCAGGATACGCTGGAAAACGGTGACCTGGGTGTGCTGATCTACGGCGACGAGGGCGAGGGTACCCTCAAGCGCTACCTCCAGCGCGGCAACTGCGTGGTGCTGCAGCCCTTCAACCCGGCCTATAAGGAAATGGTCATCAAGGGCGAGGAGCTCAACCACCTGCACATTGCAGGCCGTGTGGTGGAGACCAAGGCGAAGTGGTAAAAACGCCCCACCAGCGCCTGAAAAAGAAAAGCCATCCTGTATGGCTTTCTTTTTTATACCCATTTTTCGGAGGTGTCCCATGGAACAGAGCCTGATGGATAAGCTGACGATCCTGGCGGACAGCGCAAAATATGATGTGGCCTGTACCTCCAGCGGTGCTTCCCGGGCAGCAGGAGCGGGCGGGGTCGGCAGCTGTTACGCCCCGGGCTGCTGCCACGCCTTTACTGCCGATGGCCGCTGTGTCAGCCTGCTGAAGGTGCTGATGACCAACTGCTGCTCCTTTGATTGCAGCTACTGCGTCAACCGCAAGTCCAACGATGTGCCCCGGGCCACCTTCACCCCCCGGGAGCTGGCCGAGCTGACCATTGAATTCTACCGCCGCAACTACATCGAGGGTCTGTTCCTTTCCAGTGCCGTGCTGGTGAGCCCGGACTATACCACCGAGCGGATGCTGGCGGTTCTGCGTCTGCTGCGGGGGAAGTATCATTTCGGCGGCTACATCCACGCCAAGGCCATTCCCGGCACCAGCCCGGAGCTGCTGGAACAGCTGGGCTTTCTGGCCGACCGCCTGAGTGTGAACATTGAGCTGCCCAGTGAGCGCAGCCTGAACCTGCTGGCTCCGGACAAAGGGCGGCATTCCATTTTCCGGCCCATGAAGCAGATCGCGGTGGAGGGGGCCGCCAACCGGGAAGAGGTGGCGCTCTACCGCAAGGCCCCCAGATTTGCCCCGGCGGGCCAGAGCACCCAGATGATCGTGGGTGCTTCCCCGGAAACGGATTATCATATCCTGCAATTAACGGAAGGATTATACAATAAGTATCACCTGAAACGGGTGTTTTACTCCGCCTACATCCCTGTGACCGAGGACACCCGCCTGCCCGCGCTGGATACCAAGCCGCCGCTGCTGCGGGAGCATCGGCTCTATCAGGCAGACTGGCTGCTCCGCTTTTACGAGTTCAAGGCAGAGGAACTTCTGGACAGGGACAACCCCAACTTCAACCCCTATCTGGACCCCAAATGCAACTGGGCGGTGCAGCATTACGGGCTGTTCCCGGTGGACGTGAACCGCGCCCCCTTTGAGATGCTGCTGCGGGTGCCGGGCATCGGCCCCAAGAGCGCCCGGCGCATCTGGCACGCCCGCAAACAGGCCGCGCTGGGGCTGGACGAGCTCAAGCGGATGGGCGTGGTGCTCAAGCGGGCACAGTATTTCATCACCTGCCGGGGCTTTGCGGGAGCGCACCCGGGCCGCGGCAGCGCCGGGCGGGAGCGCATCACCCGGGCGCTCATCGACCCCAACGTATTCAGCGGCGGGGTGGAGCAGCTGAGCATGTTCAGCCCGCCCGCCGTGGATCGGCTGGTGGAGCAGGGCGTGCCGCCCCGCACAGCCCAGAAAATGGTGCGGGAGGAGGCAGTGCAATGTCTGGCCAGAGCCCTGTAAGCCCTGCCCGGAAGCTCCACGATGCCGACGTGGTCTACCTCTATGATGGCAGCTTCGAGGGCTTTCTCTGCTGTGTGTTTGAGAGCTTTGCCCAGCATGAGCTGCCCTTTGCGGTCTGGACCCCGGAGCGGGAGACGGCTACCCTCTACCCTGTGAAGGAGATCTCCACTGACCGCGCAAAGGCCCGGCGGGTCTTTGCCAGCTTCCGCGCCAAGCTGGGCGAAGAGACGGAATCCCTCGTCACCCGGGATTTTCTCTCGGGCTGGGAGGATAAGGAGCTGCGGCTCATCCGATTTCTGCATCTGGCCTTTGCGCTGGGGCCAGGCACCGTCAAGCGGCGGGGCCACCCGGAGGTGGCTCCGCTCTATCAGATGAAGCAGAGCCTGGACTGGGAAGTGGACAAGTTTCAGGGCTTTGTCCGTTTTCAGGAGCACGATGGGATGCTGGGTGCAGTCATCCACCCCAAAAACTATATTCTGCCCCTCCTGCGCGGGCATTTCTGCGCCCGCTTCCCGGAGGAGAACTTCCTGATCTATGATGCTGTCCATCAGGCGGTGCTGCTGTACCAGAACCACAAGGCTCAGCTGCTGGAGCTGGCCGAACCGCTGACGCTTCCGCCGCCCGATGAGCGGGAGCAGCAGTTTCAGGACCTGTGGAAGCAGTTTTACAAAACGCTGGAGATCAAGGCCCGCCACAACGAAAAAGGCCGTATGACCCACTGCCCCAAACGCTTCTGGGCCGATATGACCGAGATGAAAGAGGAATTGGAATGAAAACAGAAAAAAAGACCGGACGCTGGAAATATGCTGCCATCGTGCTGATTGCGGCCCTGCTGATAGGGCTGCTCTGGAACCATGTAAAAAATGGGCCGAAGGGCGAAATCTATCTTTACGGAGAAGAACACAGCAAGCAGAGCATTCTCGACAAGGAACTTTCCATCTGGGGCGAGTATTACGAAAAAGGAATGCGGGATCTGTTTGTGGAATTCCCGTATACGGATGCACAATTTCTGAACCTGTGGATGCAGGCCGACGATGATGAATTGCTGGATCTGCAGTTCAAGGACTGGGGAGGCACAGAAGGCGGCACCGAGGTCGAGAAGAATTTTCTGAAACAGATCAAGGAGCAGTATCCTGAGACCGTGTTCCACGGCACCGATGTGGGCCATACCTGGGAAAGCACCGGGCCGCGGTATCTGGCCTATCTGGAAGCCAATGGGCAGAAGGACAGCGAAGAGTACCGGCGTGCGCAGGAAAACATGGAACAGGGCAAACGGTACTATGAGATCAAGGCGACGGATGAAGCTTCTTCGGTTCGATACCGGGAGGATCGGATGGTGGAGAACTTCCAGCGCAGCTATCAGGAGCTGGAAGCGGTACGCCGCACCGATATCATGGGTATCTATGGAAGTACACATATTGTGGAGTCGGAGTATCGGAACTCGGACTTTCGCATGGCAAAACAGTTGAGCGAGAACTATGGGGAACATCTCCATACCAAAGATCTGACGCAGGAACCGGAACGGATCGACGCGCTGGAAGTCAACGGAAAGACCTACACAGCATCCTATTTCGGTGAGCAGGATATTTCGATGGTAAAGGGCTACAAGACCCGAAAGTTCTGGCGGTTGGAAGACGCATACGAGGACTTCAAGAATCTGCCGACACCCCGTGAGATTCTGCCAGCCGACAACTACCCTGTAAAAATCCAGGCTGGGCAGGTGTTTGCTGTGGAGTACCTGATGTCGGATGGATCGACCGAGTGGAAGTATTATATTTCGGACGGCACAGTACAGAACGGCCAACTCATCACAAAGCGGATGAAGATGGAATAAGCAGGCTCCCGGCCCCGGAACTTTGACGAATTTACAAAAAGGTTGCATCTGCGTGGTTGAAACCCGCAAAACCTATGGTATACTATAAGGGATATCCGGGCAGGCATTTCTGCCCCACACACCCCCGCTGCGGGGTCAACACAAAAGGAGTATTGTAGCGTTATGGTTCGCATTACTATGGAAGACGGCGGCATCATCGACATTGAGCTGAATGAGGAAGTCGCCCCCATCACCTGTGAGAATTTCAAGAAGCTGGTCAGCGAGGGCTTCTATAACGGCCTGACCTTCCACCGTGTCATCCCCGGCTTTATGATCCAGGGCGGCTGCCCGCTGGGCAACGGCACCGGCGGCCCGGGCTGGAACATCAAGGGCGAGTTCGCTGCAAACGGCGTGAACAACCCCATCAAGCATACCCGCGGCGTGGTCAGCATGGCCCGTAGCATGAACCCCAACAGCGCCGGCAGCCAGTTCTTCATCATGCACAAGGACGCGCCCCATCTGGACGGCCAGTATGCCGCTTTCGGCAAGGTCGTTGCCGGAATGGAGGTCGTGGATAAGATCGCTTCCGTCCGCACCGACTGGAACGATAAGCCCACCACCCCCGTCAAGATGAAGACCGTTGAGCTCATCGAGGGCTGATCTTCTGCGCTTCTGTCCCACATCGCCTGCTCGTGAAGTGCCCCGTCAAGTAGACAGAAAAAATAATATAAGATTTTTGTTCGCCGTTTCCACAAGGAGACGGCGAATTTTTTGTGCAAATCGGCGTTAGGACGCTTGATTCATGGAACGGACGTGAGCTTGCAGCGCCCAACACGGGATATTCTTTTGATATTTTACTTCCGCTGTATCGTGATTGTTCTTGCCTGACATGAAAATACCCCCAGAGTACGCAGAGTTTTCTTTTTACTCTGTCTACTCCAGGGGTAGCATATCATGTTGAGGATACAGGCCGGGGGCTTTCCATCTATGCGTCAGAAAGAGATGAGAGGCTTACTTTTTTTCGCCCTTGGGCAGCAGACCGGCGCGCTCCAGAGCCGGGCGCAGGGCCAGATACAGGATGACCACGCAGATGGTGGAGGCTACGCTGTTGATAAAGGTGACACCACCGGCGATCTTGGACAGGGCCTGTGCCACGGTATACTCCTGGCCAAAGATGTAAATGTTGCGGAAATAGCCCAGGAACGGGTCGGTGATGACGTTCAGCAGCAGGCCGGAGCCGCCTGCCACGATGACCTTGAGCAGGTAGCCCTTGCTGTGGCGGTCGAGATCGCGCAGCTTGAACACCTTGTGGGCCACGGCACCGCAGGTGATGCCGATGATGAACTTCAGCACAAAGGTGGTCACGGCATAGCCCGGGTCACCGGCCAGGATATCGGCCAGAGCCAGACCGATCGCACCGGCCAGGCCGCCGGAAACGCCGTCCAGCAGCAGGGCGGTCAGGGCGGTGAAGGTGTTGCCCAGATGGAACGAGGAGCCGCCGTAGAACGGCACACGGAAGAACAGGTACGCCACCAGGCTCAACGCGGCCATAACGCCGGTCAGGGCCAGCTCCTTGGTGGTAAAGGTGCGCTTGTACAGCACACTGCCGAACAGGATGACGACGATCACCACAGCCAGCAGCAGCCACATTGCAGTTGTAGACATGATTTTTCCCTCCAAATTTTTTCGGGGCGAACCCCCTCCATCCTGTTTCGCAGGATCGTTCGCCCGTTTCAAAGCCACTTACCCATAAAACTACTTGACATTTGGGTGTGTGGTTGGTATGCTCCTATTATACGCGGAACTGGCACCATGAAAATACCCAGAATAAAGTTTTTTTATGGGGTCAGTTTGGCAAAGCATCCAAAAAGGGGAGAGGTCTTATGTTTCATCTGACAACTGCACTGGATGCCGCCAGCGGGGTGCCGCTGTACGAGCAGCTCTATGAGAGCCTTGCCGCCGAGATGCGCAGCGGGGCCATTCCGGCGGGCACCCGGATGCCCGGCAAGCGGCGGCTGGCGGCAGAGCTGTCGGTGTCTGTCAACACGGTGGACGCGGCATATCAGATCCTGGCGACCGAGGGCTATATGGAGCCGCGGGAGCGCAGCGGCTTTTATGTACAGGAATATCTTGCCCTGCCCACCCGGCCCGAGGAAATGCCGCTCCCGGTGTCTGCTGCTCCGCCGGAAGCAGCCGAGCCACCCGTCCGGTTCGATCTGTCCACCCGGGGCGTGGACCCGGGGCTGTTCCCGTTCCGCACCTGGGCCCGGCTGCAGAAAGAGCTGCTCTATTCCTCACCCCAGCTGCTGACCCATGGCGATGCACAGGGGGACGTGGAGCTGCGGCAGGCGCTGGCGGACTATCTGGAGGAATACCGGGGCGTGCGGTGCACCGCCGAGCAGGTGGTGGTGGGTGCCGGTATGGAGTATCTGCTGAGCCTGCTGGCCCCGCTCCTGCCCGGCAAAACGGCGGTGGAAAACCCCGGCTACCAGCGCGCGAAGCAGGTGCTGGAAAACAACGGCGTGGCGTGCTGCTGCCTGCCTGTGGATGCGGACGGCCTTTCTGTTGAGGCATTGTCCGGCTCGGGCGCGGCGGTGTGCTATGTCACGCCCAGCCACCAGTTTCCCACGGGCGTGACCATGCCGGCGGGCCGCCGCACGGAGCTGCTCCACTGGGCATCCCGCTGCCCGGGCCAGCGGTATATCATAGAGGACGATTACGATTCGGAGTTCCGCTTTGATACCCGCCCCCTGCCCAGCCTGCAGGGCATGGCCGGGGCCGACGGCCCGGTGGTCTACCTTTCCACCTGCTCCCGCAGTCTGGCCCCCGGCATCCGCATCGCCTACATGGTGCTGCCCCGGCAGCTGCTGCCCGCCTGGCGGGCAAAGTACCGGATCTATTCCGGCACCGTCAGCCGGTTTGAGCAGCAGACCCTGGCCCGCTTCATCCGCGAGGGCTACTTTACCCGGCATCTTGCCCGGGAGCGCGTGGCCTACAAGGCCCGGCGGGATGCTCTGGCTGCCTCTCTGCGCGCTGCTTTTGCGCCGGACGAGCTGACCCTGACCAGCCTGCACACCGGCCTGCATCTGTTGGCAAGGCTGAAAAATGCCCCGCCGGATGCCGCCCTTCACGCCGCCGCAAAGGCGCAGGGCGTGGCCCTGAGTCTGCTGAGCGATTATGACCTGACCGGCGGGGAACAGGACTTTTCCGGTACGTTTGTGCTGGGCTATGGCTCCCTGAGCGAAACATCGTTCCCCGAGGCGGGCGAAACGCTGAGGAAGGTCTGCACCGCCGCCCGGGAAGCGTCTGTGACCGTGTAAGTGCCCGCCTTTGCATCCCACGCCCCGGGCAGGGCCTCGGCGTGGGGGAGGGCGCTGTTGTTGGCCAGAAACTCCAGGACCGTGCCCAGCAGGGTATAATCCTGCGCCGCAAAGTCGGTGAGCAGGGCCGCGCTGCTGGCCCGCAGGGCATCCGGCAGGGTGGCGGGCAGCAGGGCGAGGTCCTGTCGGAAAAAGGCTTCCCACACTGCCGCCCGGGCAGCGGCCCGGCGGGCAGGCGGCAGGGTGCCGTCCGCATCCCAGCCGGAGAGCAGAGCGTGGGCCTCCTTGGCCGAAATGCTCTGCACGGCGGCGGAAAGCCCGGTTTCGGCCAGCTCATCGGCAGTCAGTGCCCCCGAAAACCCCACCCGCACCGGCCCGTAACGGGAAGCAGTCTTTTCCAGCACGGCGGGGGACAGCGCCAGATAAAGCATATCCTCCGGCAGGCCCAGCACCTCCAGAAGCGCCTGACGGCACCGGGCGGGCCCCGCCGCTCCGTAGCAGTGGGCAAGGCTGGCAGTCTCTCCGTTGAAGGGAACCGTCAGCTCCCCCGGCACGGCCAGCAGGTTCAGACTGTTCTGGGCGGCGTTCAGGTAGACCAGCAAAAAGCCCGGCTGCTCCCCGGCGGTGCAGAGAAGCAGGGTCATCCGGTGCTCGGCCCGGGGCAGCTGGATGGGCACCCCGCTCTGGGGCTGGGCGGTCTGGATGCGGGTACGCACCATCTGCCGGGTGAGCAGGACTGTGCCGCCCACCAGCGGCAGCAGCACCAGAAGTGCCGCCCCCAAAGCCGCCCAGAAGGGCCTCCAACCGTTCTTGTGCATCCCGTGTTCCTCCGTTCTGTTTTGGAACAGGGTGGGCCGGGATGCGCTTTTTTATACAGAAACCGCTGCCCGGGCATGAAAACGCCCCCTGTGCCATACAGTAGAGCACAGGGGGCGTTTGTGTATGTGGGAGAGCTTGGCGCGGGTGAATGCGGTGGTCGGCGGTGTGGTATGGGGGCCGGTGGGGCTGACGCTGCTGTTTGGCACCGGCTGCCTGCTGACAGTGCGCACCGGTTTTTTCCAGCTGCGGTATTTCGGGTACTGGATGCGGCACACCATCGGGGCCATCTTCCTGGACCGGAATGTGACCGCCCACACGGACGATGAAGCCATCAGCCAGTTCCAGAGCCTTTGCACGGCGCTGGCGGCGACCATCGGCACCGGCAACATCGTGGGCGTGGCGGCGGCCATTCTGGCAGGCGGGCCGGGGGCTGTGTTCTGGATGTGGGTCGTGGCTCTGCTGGGGATGATGACCAGCTATGCCGAGAACGTGCTGGGCATCTGCTACCGCCGCCGGGATGCCGCCGGAAGATGGTGCGGCGGGCCCATGTACTATCTGGCCGAGGGGCTGGGCGGCGGCTTTGGCCGGGCACTGGCGGTGCTGTTTGCCTGCTTTTGCGTGCTGGCCAGCTTCGGCATGGGGAATATGAGCCAGATCAACTCCATTGCGGGCAATCTGCAGGCGGTGTTCCGGGTGCCGCCGGTGGCAACGGGCATTGTACTGGCCCTGCTCACCGGGCGGGTCATACTGGGCGGGCTGAAGCGGGTGGCCGCAGTCACGGAGGCCATCGTCCCGCTCATGGCCCTGTTCTACCTGTTCGGGGCGCTGACCGTGGTCTGTGTCCATTGGGCGGCTGTCCCGGCGGCATTCGCGGCCATCTTCCGGGGGGCGTTTGGCTTGCAGGCCGCCGGGGGCGGGGTGCTGGGTTACGGCATGGCCCGGGCCATCAGCTGGGGATTCAAGCGGGGAGCCTTTTCCAACGAAGCAGGACTGGGCGCGTCGGTGCTGGTGCACTGCGCGGCCAACGTGGAGGAGCCTGTCCAGCAGGGAATGTGGGGTATATTCGAGGTGTTTGCAGATACCATGGTGGTCTGCACCCTCACGGCCCTTGTGGTGCTCACCAGCGGCCTTGTGGATCTGGACACCGGCGCGGCCCTGACCGGCGTGGAGGGCTCCGCACTGGTGGGGCAGGCCTTTTCCACGGTGTTTGGGGCGTTCGGGCCGCAGTTCATCGCGGTGTCGGTCCTGCTGTTTGCCTATTCCACTACGCTGGGGTGGAGCCATTACGGCACCCGGGCAGTGGTGTATCTGCTGGGGGAGCGGGCCGCCGCAGGATATAAACTGGTGTTTGCGGCCATGGTGCTGGTGGGTGCTGTGATGAAGCTGGACCTGGCCTGGGCGCTCTCCGATACCTTCAACGGCCTGATGATGCTGCCCAATCTTGTGGGCGTGGTGGGGCTTTCGGGAGTGGTGGTCCGGGAGACACAAGCGTACCTGAAACGAAAATGACCCTCTCCGTCCCTGCAGTCTGTCTGTCAGATGCGGGATGGAGAGGGTCATTCTTTATCGCTTCTTTTTATTCGGCTTCGGGGCAGGCCGCTTCAGGCTCCGCACCGCGTCACGCCCGGCGGCGATGCCGCTGCCAAAGGCCCAGTGCAGGTTGAAGCCGCCGCAGCTGCCGGCGCAGTCCAGCGTTTCACCCACAAAGTAAAGGCCGGGGCAGCCCTTGAACTGGAAGCTGGGGGTCACTTCGGTCAGGCTCAGGCCGCCGCCGGTGGTCTGGGCCTGCTTCCAGCCGCAGGGGGTCAGACCCTCGAACAGCCAGTGCTTGGCCGCGTTGGCCAGCACCTGCCAGGCGGCATCCGGCAGGGTGTCCACCGATTTTTCAGGCAGCTTTGCCGCTGCCCACAGGGCGCGGCCCAGCTTGGGATTGAGCAGACCTGTCCAGAAATCCGCAGGTGCCTTGCCCGGCAGCAGGGGCACCCGGGCCGCAAACAGGGCGGTCAGGGCAGTCTCGTCCAGCATGGGGAAGAGGTCCAGCTCAATGGCCGGGCGCTTTGGCCCCCGCCCCGGGGCCAGATGACCGGACAGCTGCATGATGCAGATGCCCGAAAGCCCGTAGTCCGTGAACTGCACCTCGCCGTTTTCCACGGCCACGGTGCAGTGGCGGTCGAGGTCCAGCAGGGTGGCGGCGGCCTTGGCCCGGATGCCGGCCAGAGATCGGTTGGGCTTTGCTGTCTGCAGGGCGGTCAGGCAGGGGTACAGCGGCTCCAGCTTTCCGCCGCACTGGGCGGCGAATCGGGTGCCGAAGCCGTCGGTGCCGAACTGCGGCCCGGCATTGCCGCCCATGGCGCAGATGACGGCATCGGCCCGCAGGGTCTGGTCCTGACCCTCGGCATCCTCGCACAGGATGGTGTAGCCGCTGCGGTTCTGGCTCAGGGTCTGCACAGTGCAGCCGGTACGCACCTCCACGCCCAGCCGGGCAAGGTGGCCTTCCAGCAGGGCCAGCACGTCTGCGGCCTGGTTGGAGTAGGGGTACACCCGCCCGGCCTCATCGGTGCGGGTGTACAGGCCCAGCGCCGCGAACCATTCCAGCGGTGCGGCGGCATCCACCGCGGCCAGCAGGGGCCGCAGGGCGGCGGAGTCAGCGGTGAAATACTGCTCCGGTGCAATGCCGGTGTTGTCCAAATTGCAGCGGCCGTTGCCGGTGGCCAACAGCTTTTTGCCGCACCTGGGGTTGCGGTCCAGCACCGTCACCCGCACTGCCCCTGCCGGGGCAGACTGGGCGGCGGCCAATGCGGCGGCAAGGCCCGCTGCACCGCCGCCCAATATCACGATCTGCTGCATAAGAGCACCCCCTCAGAAATCCATACATTTTATTATAACATACACAGCAGCAAAAGGATAGAAGAATGCCCCAAATTTGCAGCGAATAATCTTTGACGAAAGCCTTGACAGAAAAAGCAGAATTTGGTAGTGTTGATTCGACGGAATTGCGTGGTTTCGCAGGCTGTGGAAATGCGGCCGGAAAAGGGCAGAGAGTTGGGACTCTGCTGAGGAGAAGCTGAATATGTGGAAGAAAAAAGAAAGATGGACGGCAGCTGCGCTGCTGCTGGCGATGGTCGTGGTGACAGGTCTGTGCTGGTACATCCTGTACATCCGGCAGCAGTTCTATGACGAAGGCACCCGCAACCTGCTGGAGACCTATGAGCAGGTGGATAAGGCATTTACCATCTTCAGCCGGAGCAACTGGAACATGCTGAACGAGTGGGGCAAGAGCCTGCAGGCTGCCAATGAGGAGGGCCTGGCGGAGGAACGCCTGCGCAGCTATGAGGCCGAGCGGGAGATCTGGCGGTACAGCAGCGTGTATCTGTTCAATGAAAACTGCGAATATTGGAGCATCCGGGGCAAGCATGAAAAAGTGGATCACCTCTGGACGGCCTTTGAGGAGATGTACCGCACCGGAAAGCCTACGGTGTCCAGCTACATCATGCGGAGCGGGGAGCGCCGGGTGGTATACTCTGCGCCCATTGCGCCGGTGGAGATCGACGGCACCACCTACACCAGCCTTGCCGTGAGCTATCGGAATAAGACCATAGAGGAATTGATCGGCGGCAGTGCTTACGGCGGCCAGAGCGACTGCTACATCATCCATCCCGATGGCGATGTGATGCTCTCGGAGGAGCCCAAGAGCGAGATCGAGGACTGGATGGACAACCTGTTCGACTACCTGCAGAAGCATGCGCAGGTGGATGCGGGCACACTGACCCGGGCCCGGCAGGACGTGGCAGAGGGCCGCAGCGGCAGCCTTTCCTGCTGGCTTGAGGGCAAGAGCTATTATCTGGTCTACCAGCCTGTGGGCTTTCAGGATCTGTCCATTGTGGGCATCGTCGGCCGTGACGTGGTGGACAGTGGAATGCGGAAGATCCAGAACGCCACCATCCTGCTGCTGGCTGGGCTGTTCTTCTGCGCAGGCATCGTGCTGGTGCACGGTGTCCGCATCGATGCCCGCCTGCGTGTGGAGGAAAAGGAGCGCGCCCTCCGGCAGGAAGGGGAGGCCCGCCAGCAGATGGAGGACCTGGCCAACACCGACGGCCTGACCGGACTGTATAATGAACGCTATTTTGACGCATTGTTGAAAGAAAACGAGCTGAACAGGACACCGTTTGTCCTGTTCTACCTCGACCTTGACCGTTTCAAGCCTGTGAACGACCGTTACGGCCACGATGTGGGCGACCAGCTGCTCAAGGAGGTGGCCAGCCGCCTGAGGGGCTGCGTGCGGGAGAGCGATGCGGTGTTCCGCATCGGCGGGGATGAGTTCGCTCTCATCGTCAACGGAGCCGTAACGGAGGGGTTCTGCAAGAGCCGGGTGGAAAAGATCAAGGCAGCCATCCGGGAGCCTTACCGCCTGAAGGATGCAGAGGTGCAGGTTGGCACCAGCTGCGGCTGTGCGGTCTACCCCTGCGACAGCGACGATGTGCGTGCCATCCGCATCCTGGCCGACCACCGGATGTATGAGGATAAGCAGCGCTCCGGCAGGAGCTGCGAGTGACGAGAACGATAAAAGATTTCTCCCAGTTTCTTGTGCTTTCTCCCAAAATGAGCGTATAATTGGGAGAAGGAAGAACGGGCTGGGAGAAGGAATGGGTGAATCATGCGTACATTTGATTATAAAAAGATTGCAGAATACTTCTGGGATAATGAGGTCTTGTCTTATGTTGCGAAGATCCATGAATGCAAGGGGCGGCAGGAACTATATCTGAAACAAAGGCCCGCTGAATTGGAGCGGCTGGTGGAGATCGCAAAGATCCAAAGTACAGAGTTCTCCAATCGGATCGAAGGGATCATCACGACCAATGCACGCCTGAAACAGCTGGTTGAAGATAAAACGACTCCACGTAACCGGGACGAAATGGAGATATTGGGATATCGGAATGTTTTAAATCTCATCCACGAGAACTATGCCTACATTCCGGTAGAGCCGGGGTACATCCTGCAACTGCACCGTGATCTGCTGAAATATACGAATTTGACCTATCGAGGACATTTTAAGACTACACCCAATGAAATCGATATGACCCTTCCCAGCGGGGAACGCCATGTGCTGTTCCGTCCGCTGGAACCATACGAGACACCGGGTGCTGTGGAGGCACTTTGCTGCACTTATCAGGATGTGCTGCACAGAGAACTCGTTGATCCCCTGCTTTTGATCCCCTGTTTTATCTTGGATTTTCTCTGTATCCATCCTTTCAATGATGGTAACGGCAGAATGAGCCGGCTGCTGACCCTTTTGATGCTGTATCAGAATGGATATGTTGTGGGGCAGTACATCAGCATTGAAAAAGCAATTGCAGAGACTAAGGATGAGTACTATGCAGCACTGGCGCAGGCTGATCAGCACTGGCATGAGGAGGAAAATGACCCGACACCGTTTATCAAATATATGCTGGCGGTGATTTGCTCCTGTTATCAGGATTTTGAGCAGCGGGTCGATCTGGTCGGCGGGGGACAGAAGCGCGTGACGGCGTACGAACGAGTGCGCAGTTATGCGATGGAAAGGCTGGGAGCCTTTACAAAACAGGAGGCCGCAGAGGCCTGCCCGGGCTTTGGTACAAGCTCGATTGAAAGCGCGCTGAAAAAACTGACAGAGGAGGGCGTTCTGAAGAGGATCGGCGCGGGCAGAAAGACGCAGTATGTGCGCAGGTAAGGCTCCGGCAGGAGCTGAATGAATAATTCCCTTCCTGTTTCCACAGAATAACCATACTTCACAGAAATCTGGAAGCAAAACCGGAACATGGAAAGGAAGGGAACCTTATGAAAGCAACCGGCATCGTGCGCCGCATCGATGAGCTGGGGCGGGTGGTCATCCCCAAGGAGATCCGCCGCACCCAGCGCATCCGCAGGGGAGACCCGCTGGAGATCTTCACAACAGGGGACGGCGAGGTCATCTTCAAAAAATATTCGCCCATGGGGGAACTGAGCGGGGTGACGGCCCAGTATGTGGATGTGCTGAGCAAGTGCTTTGCTCTGACGGCCTTTGTCTCAGACCGGGACCGCATTCTAGCGGCATCCGGTGCGGGCAGGCGGGATCTGGCAGACCGCAGCGTGAGCCAGCCGCTGGAAAAGCTGATGGACAGCCGCAAGCCCTACCAGAACGATGGCAGCCCCGAAAAGGCGTTGCTGCCCTGTGAGGGCTCGCCCCGGGCGCTGCTGTGCGCTGTGCCCATCATTGCGGCGGGGGATGTCACCGGCAGTGTGGGCCTGCTTACGGAGGACCGCACTGCCCAGCCCGATGCCGCCCAGCTCAAGGCGGTGAACGTGGCGGCGGCATTTCTGGCAAAGCAGATGGAGGAATGATCTATTATATAGGAGAGCCGCCGCAGGGCGGCTCTTTTTTGTGCGGCCTTTATGACAGAATTATGAATCTTTCAAAACTTTTCTGAGAAGCTATTGACAGCGCCGCAAAATTGGATATAATGGTCTTAGCACTCAGGAAGAAGGAGTGCTAAAGAACGAAAAGCGAACGAAGGAGGCAGGCGCTATGACGATGGATGCACGTAAGCAGCGTGTCTTGCAGGCGATCGTTGCGCTGTATGGCCTCGAGGGCGAGCCCGTGGGCAGCAGTGTGCTGGCAAACTACTTTGATATGGCAGTCTCCAGTGCCACGCTGCGCAACGAGATGGCCGCGCTGACCAAGCTGGGTCTGCTGGAGCAGCCCCACACCAGCGCAGGCCGTGTCCCCAGTGCCAAGGGCTACCGTTATTATCTGGATCATCTTCTCACCGATGACCAGCCGCTGGACCGTGTGACCCGTGCCCGTGTGGACGCGGTGTTCGCAAGCCTTGACCACGAGCCGGAAAAGCTGGCACAGGGTGCCGTCAAGGCGCTGGCCGCCATCAGCGGCTGCACCGCCGCCGTCAGCACCCCCTGTGCTGAGGATCTCTGCATCGCCCACTACGAGGTGGTGCAGGTGGGCCGCAGCGCCGCAGCGGTGCTGGCTGTGACCACTGCCGGTTATGTCCGCACCCGTGTTGCGCGGGTCCGCACCGGTCTTTCCCGGGAAAATGCAGCGGCGCTTGCCGCCCTGCTCAACCGGAACCTGACCTTTGTGGCTCCTGTTGATCTGTCGCCCCGGCTCCTTGCAGAGCTGTGCAGCCAGATCAGCCCGGAGCTGGTGCCGGTGATCAGCGCCGCCGCCGCCATCCTGCAGGATTCCACCCAGCCCCATGTGTATCTGGGGGGTGAGCAGTACCTGCTGGACTGGCCCCAGCTGGACGGCAAGGTGGGCAGCATTCTGAGCCTGCTGAACGACGAAGAGCAGGCCGCCGCCCTCATTGCACCCCCGGCAGAGCAGAGCGAGAGCATCCTGCTGGGCGAGGATCTGGAACCTCAGATCCCCGGCCTGTGCATCGTGAGTGACCGGTATCTGGTGGGCGGAGGCCTCTGGGGCTCCGTGGCCCTCATCGGTCCCACCCGGATGCCCTTCCAGAAGCTGATGCCGCTGCTCCACACCTTTGCCGACCAGCTTGGCGAAGGAATGAGCGGCAAACGAAAAGATACCCCGCAGGCAGCCGCACCCCGGCGGACTGTGATCTATAAGGAGGACCTGGAATGAGCGAAGAAACAAAAAAGACCCCGCAGGCAGAAGAACCTGCCGTGGAGCCCAACACCGCCGAGCAGGCCGCCCCGGAAACTGCACCTGAGCAGGCAGCGGCTCCCGAGACGAACGCTGAAGCGGCAGACCCCAAGAAAAAGGATGGCTTCTTCAACAAGAAGGCCCGGGAGCTGGAGGCCGTGAAGGCAAAGCTGGACGCGGCTGAGAAGAATGCCAATCAGGCCAAGGATCAGCTGCTGCGGATGGCCGCTGAGTATGAGAACTACCGCAAGCGCTCCACCCGTGAGGCTGACCAGAAGTTCAACGACGGCGTGTCCTTTGCCGTGAACCAGATCATCCCCATTCTGGATACGCTGGAGATGGCGGCCAACGCCCCCACCACCGACGAGAATTACAAGAAGGGCGTGACCATGACGCTGGACAAAGCCGCCAAGGCGCTGAATGCCCTCCATGTGGAGGAGATCGAGGCGCTGGGCAAGCCCTTTGATCCCAACTTTATGAATGCCGTGCAGCAGATCCCAGCCCCCGATGGGCAGGAGAGCGGCACCGTGATCACGGTTTACCAGAAGGGCTACAAGCTGGGCGATAAGATCGTCCGCCATGCCACCGTTGTTGTGGCAGAGTGATTTTGCAAGACCCCGCAAGGGTTTTCAAATATAACATCCGCTTGGTAACATTTGAGCATCATATAAACAAAAAACGTTCTGAATTTGAGAGGAGCTTTCATTATGAGTAAGATCATTGGTATCGACCTTGGTACTACCAACAGCTGCGTGGCTGTTATGGAGGGTGGCGAGCCCGTTGTTATCGCAAACTCTGAGGGTGCACGTACCACCCCGTCTGTTGTCGGCTTCACCAAGACCGGCGACCGTCTGGTGGGTCAGGTCGCAAAGCGCCAGGCCATCACCAACCCTGAGAACACGGTGGCTTCCATCAAGCGTTATATGGGCACCGACCACAAGGTGACCCTGAACGGCAAGGAGTACACTCCCCAGCAGGTCAGCGCTATGATCCTGCAGAAGCTGAAGGCAGATGCTGAGGCTTATCTGGGCGAGACTGTCACCGATGCAGTCATCACCGTTCCTGCATACTTCAACGACAGCCAGCGTCAGGCAACCAAGGACGCAGGCACCATTGCCGGCCTGAACGTCAAGCGTATCATCAACGAGCCCACTGCCGCATCTCTGGCATACGGCATTGATAAGGAAGAGGACCAGAAGATCATGGTCTACGACCTGGGCGGCGGCACCTTCGATGTCTCCATCATCGAGATGGGCGACGGTGTGACCGAGGTTCTGGCCACCAACGGTGATACCCACCTGGGCGGCGATGACTTCGACCAGCGCATCATCGACTGGATGGCAGATGCGTTCCAGAACGAGAACGGCATCGACCTGCGCAAGGATAAGATGGCTGCACAGCGCCTGAAGGAAGCTGCTGAGAAGGCAAAGATCGAGCTGTCCAGCGCAATGAGCAGCCAGATCAACCTGCCCTTCATCACTGCCGACGCTACCGGCCCCAAGCATCTGGATATGACCCTGACCCGCGCAAAGTTCAATGAGCTGACCGCTGATCTGGTGGATCGCACCATGGGCCCCGTCCGCAAGGCTCTGCAGGATGCAGGCCTGCGTCCCTCTGACCTGAAGAAGGTCCTGATGGTCGGTGGTTCCACCCGTATCCCCGCTGTCTACGATGCAGTCAAGAAGGAACTGAACTGCGAGCCCTTCAAGGGCATCAACCCCGATGAGTGCGTGGCTGTGGGTGCTGCCATCCAGGGCGGCGTTCTGCAGGGCGATGTCAAGGGCCTGCTGCTGCTGGATGTCACCCCGCTGAGCCTGGGCATTGAGACCCTGGGCGGCGTGTGCACCAAGATCATTGACCGCAACACCACCATCCCCACCCACAAGAGCCAGGTGTTCTCCACTGCTGCTGATAACCAGCCCTCTGTTGAGATCAACGTTCTGCAGGGCGAGCGTGAGTTTGCCCGCGACAACAAGAGCCTGGGTGTGTTCCACCTGGATGGCATTGCTCCGGCTCCCCGTGGTGTGCCTCAGATCGAAGTTACCTTCGATATCGATGCAAACGGCATCGTGAAGGTCAGCGCGAAGGATCTGGGCACCGGCAAGGAGCAGAACATCACCATCACCGCTTCCACCAATATGTCCAAGGAAGATATCGACAAGGCTGTGAAGGAAGCTGAGCAGTTTGCTGCCGATGATAAGAAGAAGCGTGAAGAGGTCGATATCCGCAACGGCGCTGATCAGATGGTGTTCCAGACTGAGAAGATGCTGAAGGAGAACGGCGACAAGATGCCCGCTGACGTGAAGAGCGAAGCTGAGGCAAAGCTGGCCGACCTCAAGACCGCTGTTCAGTCCGGCTCCATCGATGAGATCAAGGCAAAGCAGGATGAGCTGAGCCATGTCTTTGAGAAGATGTATCAGGCTGCCGCTGCTGCCCAGCAGGCTGCAGGCGCACAGCCCGGCCCCGATGCTGGCGCAAACAACCAGCAGAAGCCCAACGATGACGGCGTTGTGGACGCTGACTTCAAGGAAGTCTAAGTTTTGACACAAACGGCAGATGCCCGGCCAAACCGGCGGGCAGGCGTGCCGGATAAAAGCAAAAGCCGCTCCGGTTTTGCCGGGGCGGCCTTTGCTGGTTTTATAGAGGTATGGTTATGGCACAGGAAAAGCGCGATTACTACGAAGTGCTGGGAGTATCCAAAACGGCCACCGATGCGGAGATCAAAAAGGCTTACCGCAAGCTGGCCATGAAGTACCACCCGGACTACAACCCCGGCGATAAGGATGCCGAGGAAAAGTTCAAGGAAGTCAATGAAGCCAACGAGGTGCTTTCAGACCCGAAAAAGCGTCAGCTGTACGATCAGTACGGCTTTGCCGGTGTGGATCCCAGCTATGCAGCCCAGAACGGCGGCGGCGCGGGCGGCTTCAGCGGCTTTGGCGGCGATGGGGTCGATCTGGGCGATATCTTCGGTGATATCTTTGGCGGCGGTTTCGGCGGCTTTGGCGGCTCTGCCCGTCAGGCAAACCCCAACGCCCCCCGCAAGGGTCAGGATATCCGTGTGCGGATCACCCTGAGCTTTGATGAGGCCGTGCATGGCTGCAAGAAGAACATCACCATCACCCGCCAGCAGGAGTGCACGGAGTGCCATGGCAGCGGCTGCGTTGTGCTGCCGGTTCCAGCCCTGAGACCTGCCCGGACTGCGGCGGCCGCGGCTATGTCATCCGGCAGCAGCGCACCCCCTTTGGCGTGATGCAGACCCAGCAGCCCTGCTCCCGCTGCGGCGGCAAGGGCAAGCTGGTCAAGAACCCCTGCAAGGTCTGCCACGGCAGCGGAAAAACTGCCGCCAGGAAAACGCTGGAGGTGTCCATCCCCATGGGCATCGACGACGATCAGAGCTTTGCACTGCGCGGCATGGGCGATGCCGGTGCCAACGGCGG
>OCHC01000970.1_pt1 | contig 25502 bp, 18 predicted proteins | sample 1538641 | NCBI WGS metagenome assembly OCHC01 (sample SAMN04571714, study PRJEB22368) | human gut metagenome | biome: human gut; material: stool | host: Homo sapiens | place: Luxembourg | collected 2012-08-17
TTCTCCGCCGGCGACCGTTCCGTGACCCTCGACGTGGACGGCGCCACCATTGGCGTGGCCATCTGCGAGGACATCTGGCAGGACGGCGGCCCGGTGGCCGACCTGGCCACCAAGAACATCGACCTGCTGCTCACCATCAACGGCTCGCCGTATGAGGAAGGCAAGACCAACACCCGTTTCGAGCTCGCCCAGCGTCGTGCCGCCGAAGTCAACGCCCCGGTCATCTACCTGAATCAGGTCGGCGGTCAAGACGACCTCGTCTTCGACGGCGGCAGCTTCGTGGTCGACGCCGACGGCACGCTTATCGAACGCAGCCCGATGTTCATGGAAAACCTGACGTTCTGGGACTTCGATTCCGCCGCCGAACATCAGGCCAAGGCCGAGATCGTTCCGGAACTCGACCCGGACGAAGAGGTATACACCGCCTGCGTGCTCGGCCTCAAGGACTACATGGCCAAGAACCACTTCACCGGCGTGACGCTGGGCCTCTCAGGAGGCATCGACTCCGCACTGGTAGCCGCCATGGCGGCCGACGCATGCGGCGGCGAGAACGTCTGGGGCATCTCCATGCCCTCCATGTACTCCTCCGACGGTTCCAAAGACGACGCCGCCGATTTGGCCTCCAACATTGGCGCCCATTACGAGGTCCAGCCCATTGAGCCATTGTTCAACGCCTACCAACAGCAACTTGACCTTGATGGCGTCTCCGCCGAGAACCTGCAGGCCCGCATCCGCGGTGTGATCGTGATGGCCAGTTCCAATTCTCGCGGCCTGCTCGCCGTGGCCACCGGCAACAAGTCAGAGCTCGCCTGCGGCTACTCGACCATCTACGGCGATGCGGTAGGCGGCTACGCACCCATCAAGGACCTGCTCAAGACCCGTGTCTGGGAGATCAGCCGTTGGCGTAACAAGGCCGCGGCCGCAGGCGTCGGTATCGGCGGGCTCAAGATCGTGGGCAACGAGGACGGCAACGCCGGCATCCCGTTGAAGGACGGCGTGATGATTCCGGTCTCATCCATCGAGAAGGCTCCCTCGGCCGAGTTGCGCCCCGGGCAGAAGGACTCCGACTCCCTGCCCGAATACGCGCTGCTCGACAAGGTGCTCGCTGCATACATCGAGCACGCGCACGGCCGCGCCGACCTGTTGGCCGATGGCTTCGACCAGGCCACCGTAGACACCGTGATGCGATTGGTGGACCGCGCCGAATGGAAGCGCCGCCAATACCCGTTGGGACCGAAGGTCACGGCCCTCGCGTTCGGCCGCGACCGCCGACTGCCCGTCACCAACGCATTCAGGGAATAAACATATATTGCTCCCGCCAGCGGGAGCAAGTAATACCGTTGAGGAGGTACCAATGACAGACGATAACAAGAAGCAGTGGTATTTCAACACCGTCAAGAAGCAGGCCGAGTTGGGCATGGTCTCACCGATCGAACAGCGCATGGGTCCGTACAAGACCAAGGAAGACGCCGAACATGCGTGGGACATCGTGGTGGACCGCAATGCCAGATGGGAGGAGGAGAACCGGCGCTGGAAGAACTACGGCGTGAAACCCGCACAGGCTCGCCCCGAGGATTGACGGTCGAAAACTGACGGATACGGTTCTGCTGTCAATCTCAAGACCGAACCGCTCATACGAACATCACAGTATGAGCGGTTTCCCATATCTGGAGACGTGCAATAGTCCCATCAATATCTAGAAGCCATTGGAATGGTAGCGTTCACAGAAACAATGTGAGATAGCTCACTCCCAATTTCAGCTTTTCTCAAGCAAGTGCCAACTACACTGTTGAACCAAGGGTTCCGTGAAGATGCGAAACCTACAACCCCATTTAAGGAGTGACATGACCGCAGTGGAAAATGCAGCTGTCTCCCAGGAGGAGCTCGACGCCAAGGCGTGGGCCGGCTTCACCGAGGGCAACTGGCAGAAGGATATTGACGTCCGCGACTTCATCCAGAAGAACTACACCCCGTACGAGGGCGACGAGACATTCCTGGCTCCTGCCACCGAGAAGACCAAGCACCTGTGGAAGTACCTCGACGACAACTACCTGGCCGTGGAGCGCAAGCAGCGCGTCTACGACGTGGACACCCATACCCCGGCCGACGTCGACGCCTTCCCGGCCGGCTACATCGACTCCCCGGAAGTCGATAACGTGGTCGTTGGCCTCCAGACCGACGTTCCCTGCAAGCGCGCGATGATGCCGAACGGTGGCTGGCGCATGGTCGAGCAGGCCATCAAGGAAGCCGGCAAGGAACCGGATCCGGAGATCAAGAAGATCTTCACCAAGTACCGCAAGACCCACAACGACGGCGTCTTCGGCGTGTACACCAAGCAGATCAAGGTCGCCCGCCACAACAAGATCCTCACCGGTCTGCCGGACGCCTACGGCCGTGGCCGCATCATCGGCGACTACCGCCGCGTCGCCCTGTACGGCGTGAACAAGCTCATCGCCTTCAAGAAGCGCGACAAGGACTCCGTGCCGTACCGCAACGACTTCACCGAGCCGGAGATCGAGCACTGGATCCGCTTCCGTGAGGAGCATGACGAGCAGATCAAGGCCCTGAAGCAGCTGATCAACCTCGGCAACGAGTACGGCCTCGACCTGTCCCGCCCGGCACAGACCGCACAGGAAGCCGTGCAGTGGACCTACATGGGCTACCTCGCCTCCGTCAAGAGCCAGGACGGCGCCGCCATGTCCTTCGGCCGTGTCTCCACCTTCTTCGACGTCTACTTCGAGCGCGACCTGAAGGCCGGCAAGATCACCGAGACCGACGCACAGGAGATCATCGATAACCTGGTCATGAAGCTGCGCATCGTGCGCTTCCTGCGTACCAAGGATTACGACGCGATCTTCTCCGGCGATCCGTACTGGGCGACTTGGTCCGACGCCGGCTTCGGCGACGACGGCCGTACCATGGTCACCAAGACCTCGTTCCGTCTGCTCAACACCCTGACCCTCGAGCACCTCGGACCTGGCCCGGAGCCGAACATCACCATCTTCTGGGATCCGAAGCTGCCGGAAGCCTACAAGCGCTTCTGCGCCCGAATCTCCATCGACACCTCGGCCATCCAGTACGAGTCCGATAAGGAAATCCGCTCTCACTGGGGCGACGACGCCGCCATCGCATGCTGCGTCTCCCCGATGCGCGTGGGCAAGCAGATGCAGTTCTTCGCCGCCCGCGTGAACTCCGCCAAGGCCCTGCTGTACGCCATCAACGGCGGCCGCGACGAGATGACCGGCATGCAGGTCATCGACAAGGGCGTGATCGAGCCGATTACCCCGGAGGCCGACGGCACCCTCGATTACGAGAAGGTCAAGAACAACTACGAGAAGGCCCTCGAATGGCTGTCCGAGACCTACGTCATGGCCCTGAACATCATCCACTACATGCACGATAAGTATGCATACGAGTCCATCGAGATGGCTCTGCACGACAAGGAAGTGTACCGTACCCTCGGTTGCGGTATGTCCGGTCTGTCCATCGCAGCCGATTCCCTGTCCGCATGCAAGTACGCTAAGGTTTACCCGATCTACAACAAGGACGCCAAGACCACCCCGGGCCACGAGGAGGAGTACGTTGAAGGTGCCGATGACGATCTGATTGTCGGCTACCGCACCGAAGGTGAGTTCCCGCTGTACGGCAACGACGATGATCGTGCCGACGATATCGCCAAGTGGGTCGTCTCCACTGTCATGGGCCAGGTCAAGCGCCTGCCGGTGTACCGCGGAGCAGTCCCGACCCAGTCCATCCTGACCATCACCTCCAACGTGGAATATGGCAAGGCCACCGGCGCCTTCCCGTCCGGCCACAAGAAGGGCACCCCGTACGCTCCGGGCGCCAACCCGGAGAACGGCATGGACTCCCACGGCATGCTGCCGTCCATGTTCTCCGTCGGCAAGATCGACTACAACGACGCTCTTGACGGCATCTCGCTGACCAACACCATCACCCCTGATGGCCTGGGCCGCGACGAGGACGAGCGCATCGGCAACCTGGTCGGCATCCTGGACGCCGGCAACGGCCACGGCCTCTACCACGCGAACATCAACGTTCTGCGCAAGGAGACCATGGAGGACGCCGTCGAGCACCCCGAAAAGTACCCGCACCTGACCGTGCGTGTCTCCGGCTACGCGGTGAACTTCGTCAAGCTCACCAAGGAGCAGCAGCTCGACGTCATCTCCCGTACCTTCCACCAGGGTGCCGTCGTCGACTGATGACCAACCCCGCGAACCGCGGCAATGACTAACTGAAGGGGTGGGGCACGGCTCCACCCCTTCCTTATTTCCCACAGACTTTCGCATCATTTGGAACAGGAGGACAACGATGCCCGCAACACCCACGTTCCGCACCACGACCAGGCATATGCTCAAGGAATCGAAGACCTATGCCTCGCAGACTTTGATGGGTGGCCTTTCCGGCTTTGAATCCCCAATCGGACTCGACCGACGTGACCGCCTTTCCGCCCTGAAATCCGGTGATATCGGCTTCGTCCACTCTTGGGACATCAACACCTCCGTGGATGGACCGGGCACCCGCATGACCGTGTTCATGTCCGGCTGCCCGCTGCGCTGCCAGTACTGCCAGAACCCGGACACTTGGAAGATGCGCGACGGCAAGCCCGTCTACCTTGACGCCATGATCAAGAAGGTCGATCGTTACAAGGACCTGTTCAAGGCCACGCATGGCGGTATCACCTTCTCCGGCGGCGAATCCATGATGCAGCCCGCCTTCGTCTCGCGTGTGTTCCATGCCGCCAAGGAGATGGGCGTGCACACCTGCCTCGATACGTCCGGCTTCCTCAACACGAATTACACCGACGAGATGCTCGAGGACATCGACCTGTGTCTGCTCGACGTCAAATCCGGCGACGAGGAGACCTATCACAAGGTCACCGGCGGCACCTTGCAGCCCACCATCGATTTTGGCCAGCGACTGGCCAAGGCCGGCAAGAAGATCTGGGTGCGATTTGTGCTCGTGCCGGGCCTGACCGACTCCGAAGAGAACGTCGAAAACGTGGCGAAGATCTGCGAGTCCTTCGGCGATGCCGTCGAACACATCGACGTGCTGGGATTCCACCAGCTTGGCCGCCCGAAGTGGCACGAACTGCGCATCCCATACCCGCTGGAGAACCAGAAGGGACCCAACGCCGCCACCCGCGAACGGGTGACCAACCAGTTCAAGGACCACGGCTTCACCGTGTATTAAATTGCAGGGCCGAACCGCGCGTAAATACCACGATTCGGCCCGTTCGCCCATACCCTAGAGATATGGCCGACATCTACGCATTTCCTACGGGAGAGTCCAACGACGGACGCCCCGTGCGCCCTCAGGGTGTGCCGGATGAAGTATGGGCAGCCGTCGAATCCGTCAGCACCATGAAGCGCATCCATGACGTGCGCTATCGGGAGATTCCCGTGCCTTCCACCTTGGCCGATTATGGTATCGGCGTGGAATTCGAAGCGGGAGAGCGTGCCCTCGGCGATGCCTTTTCCGCCGGTCTTGGCAGCGATGCCGAATCACGAATCGCCACAGGCTGGATCATGATGCTTTATGCTCATGAGCTGCGCATTGACTGGGATTCCAACTGGCGTTGCGTGGCGTTCGCGCGACTGCCGCTGGAAACCGCCGAAAACGATTCTCTGACCCCCGGCATGTACTGGGATGACATGTGCGACTATTTCGACGGCATCGAGCCGGATTCGGTATCCGGCACAGTCACCGTGACCCAGAACACGGCTTTTGGCTCGATGGCCGGCTCCACCAGCGCCGGGTGTGAGATTCGCGTCTCATGGACCCCGCTTGACGGGACCGGGCCGGACGGTACTATGGACGCCGGCGCACAAGTCCGCTCGTGGGCCGCATTCATCAGATCCACCATCCGTTTTGAGGAGGATGACGCCAGTTGAGTGACGTCCGTGACGCCGAACCCCGACTGCTGAAAGAGCCTCGCGGGGGAGTACCCGATGTCACTTCGACGCTGGACGGCTATCATCGTGTCTGCGATGCGATGGCCGAGGCGACGGGCTCGCTGGCCGCCGACGCCGAACGGGCGTCCGGCTTCCGCTATGGACACGAGGATTGGCTGATTCAGTTCAAACGTGAGGGTGCAGGCATCGCCTTGCTTGATCCCGTCGCCCTGACCCGGGCCGGAGCTGATTGGAATGAATTCAATGACGCCGTGGGCGACGCCACGTGGATTCTGCATGATTCTCTGATGGACTTGCCCGGATTCGCCGAAATCGGGCTCAAACCCAAAGCCCTGTTCGACACGGAAATAGCGGCGCGATTGCTCGGCCTGCACCGCTTTGGTCTGGCCGCCGTCACCGAACACTACCTCGGCATCACGCTAGCCAAAGAGCATTCCGCCGCCGATTGGTCCTACCGTCCGCTGCCGCGCGACTGGCGCAACTATGCGGCGCTCGACGTGGAGGTGCTTATCGAACTTGAAACCATGATGCGTCGTGACCTGAAAGCCGCAGGCAAGGACGAGTGGGCCGCTGAAGAGTTTTCTCACGCTTTGGTTGCGGGCCTTGCCCCGCGCAAACCGCATCCGATTCCTTGGCTGCGTATCTCGCGCATCACCCAGCTGAGTCGTGATCCAAGGGGCTTGGCCATCGCCAAATCCCTATGGGAGGAGCGCGACCGACTCGCCCGGCAATACGATATTGCGCCCAGCCTGTTATTGGCCGATTCATCAATCATCGAGGCGGCGACCAACAAGCCGCACAATGCTGCCCAATTCCGCGCGCTCCGATCCCTGAACGAGCGTGTGCGCATCCATACCGGCACCGAGCAGGACAAAATGTTCGAGCGGTACGCGCCGATTCAGCGTGCGGTCAAATCGAAGGTCTGGAAGCAGGCCATCGATCGAGCCATAGCCCTGAAGCCCACCCAATGGCCTACCATGCCCGCCCCCGAACAGGACGAAAACGGTGTGGTGAACGCGCCCCGATCCATGCGGCTGTGGCAACAGCGCCATCCGGAGCGTTATGACCGTCTGCAACGGGTGCGGCGTGTGATCAACCGCATCGCCGAAGACACCCGCACGCCGGCCGAGATGATCATCAAGCCACAGATCCTACGCAACCTGTGCTGGGTGGAAGACCCGGTGGAAGTGGACGTCGAGACGTTCCTGATCGAGCAGGGCGCAAGGAACTGGCAAGTGAAACTCATTGCACCGTCCGTAAGTGGCGTTATCATGTAGAGGTTGCCTTACGGCAGAACTGTAAGAAATAACGACTTTTGAGGAGTCATTAGCGTGAAGATCAGCGTTCGTAACCTCGAGCCCACCAAGGTGAAGCTCACCGTCACTGTTGAACCGGAAGAGCTCAACCCGTATCTGGATGCGGCCCGTAAGGAAATCGCCAAGCAGGTGAACGTTCCCGGCTTCCGTAAGGGCCACGTTCCCGGCAAGATCATCGACCAGCGCATCGGTTTCGCCGCCGTCGCCGGTGAGGCCGTGAACGACGCGGTCCCGGAGCTGTACTCCAAGGCCCTGGATGAGAAGAAGATTCGTCCGATGGCTCAGCCGGAGTTCGACGTGCAGGATGTTCCGCAGTCCGCCAACGACGAGACCAAGCTGAAGTTCACCGCCACCGTCGAGCGTCGTCCTGACATCGAACTGCCGGAAATCGACGGTCTTGAGATCGCCATCTCCAAGCCGGAAGTCAAGGATGAGGACGTCGACAAGCGCCTCGAGACCCTGCGTCAGCGCTTCGGCACCTTGGTCGGCGTGGACCGCCCGGCCGCCAAGGGCGACTTCGCCAACATCGACCTGACTGCTGAGATTGACGGCGAGACCGTCGACTCCCAGGAAGGCGTGAGCTACGAGCTCGGCTCCAACACCATGCTCGACGGTCTGGACGAGGCCCTTGACGGCCTGTCCGCCGGCGAGGAGACCACCTTCGAAGGCACGCTGGAAGCCGGCGAGCACGAGGGCCAGAAGGCCACCGTGAAGGTCAAGGTCAACTCCGTCAAGGCTGAGGAACTGCCGGAGCTGAACGATGAGTTCGCTTCCGAAGCTTCCGAGTTCGACACTCTGGACGAGCTCAAGGCTGACATCCGCAAGGCTGCCGCTCAGGACGCCGAAGGTCGTCAGGCCACCGAGGCTCGCGATGCCTTCATCGCCAAGCTGCAGGAAGGCCTCGAGATCCCGGTGCCGAAGGGCGTCAAGGCCAACATGGTCGAAGAGCAGCTCAAGGGCATGACCCCGGACCCGGAGAAGGCCACCAAGGAGCAGAAGGCTCAGGCCGAGGAGACCGTGGAGAAGGATCTGCGCGATCAGATGGTGCTCGACGCTCTGGCCGAGAAGCTGGACGTTCAGGTGTCCCAGTCCGACGTGTTCAACTTCCTCGCTTCCATCGCCCAGCAGTACGGCATGGATCCGAACAACTTCATCCAGGCCATCATCAAGAATGGCCAGCTTGGCTCCGCTGTGCAGGAAGTCGGCCGTTCCAAGGGCCTGCTCGCCGGCATGCGCGCCGTCAAGTTCACCGCTGATGGCGAGGTTGTGGACCTCTCCGCCTTCCTGGGCGAGGCCGCTGAGGACGAAGAGTCCGAGTCCGTCGAGGCCGCTTCCGCTGCTGCCGCCGTGGCCGACGAACTGTCCGCCAAGGATGACGCCAAGGATGCTGAGTGAGCATAGCCTCATCGCGTTAGCATGATTGTTTGAGCCCGGAATCGTGTTTCATGGTTCCGGGCTCTTCCTATTCTGGCAAAAGGACTGTTTCTTTGGCTCCCCTCTTTGAGGGGGAGCTGTCGAGCGTAGCGAGACTGAGGGGAGTTCCCAAGGCATACTCGTTGCATAGGGTGCGGAGGTTGACATGCAGCCAACGGTTACTATCAAACGCCTTGGTTGGCTCGCTGCGGCGACCATTGTGCTCGGCGTGCTCATCGGTGTGGGAGCAGGTCTGCTGACCCTGTTGCTCTACGGCGTTGAACATGTGCTGCTCGGCTACATCGAAGGCCCAGAATTGCCTGGTCCATTCGGCGTGCCCGCTGCACGCCGTGCGATATCGGTGACCGTGGGACTCAGCGTCGCAGGCATTATCTGGTATCTGCTGCGACACAAAACGACTGCGGTGCCCTCAGTCAAGAAGGCCGTGGCGGGAAAGCGAATGCCTTTCTGGCAAACCATTGCGCATGTGGTATTGCAGATTTTCATCGTCGGCTCCGGTGCCTCGATCGGACGAGAAGTCGCCCCACGCGAACTCGGCGCCATGCTCGCGCAACGTTTCTGCGACCTGTTCCATATCGAGGGCGTTGACGGCATCGACCGGCGCATGGTGGTGGCAGTGGCTGCCGGTGCTGGTCTAGGAGGCGTCTATGACGCGCCACTGGCCGGCATGTTCTTCGCCGTCGAAATCCTGTTGGTAGATGTGACAATCGAAAAAGTTGCGTTTGGACTGGGCATGTCTGCCATTGCCGCATTCGTGGCGGTTGCGATCAAAGGGCATTGCCTGTTCTACGACATTACCGCCATGCAACCGGAATCCACGCCAACGTTAATGCTGTTCGCTCTGATCTGCGGTGCGGCATGTGGAGTGGGCGGCGCATTGTTCCGAAAAGGTTCGCAATGGGCGGAAGCGCACAAGCCAACCGGTAAGGCTATTCTGTGGCAGATGACGCTGGCTGGTCTCATCACCGGTTTGGTGGCGATTGTTGTGCCGCAGGTGATGGGCAACGGCCGTGCCGCAGCGCAACTTGGATTCAGCACATTCATTCCTGAAACCGCCGGCACTGCTGGTGCCATGCAGTCGGCATCTTCAGCGGCCGCCTCTCCATGGAACTTGCTGACGGGCGGCGGTAATGTATCCGATTCGGCCTCTGGCGGGGGAGCGGGCTCTGGAATGGCATCGTTCTGGGCCATGCTTCAGGGTGGGAGCGGCCCTTCTGGATCCGTGATGAACGCCGGTTTCCCGCTGTCCCAGTCCAATATCTGGATGTTGCTGGGTGTGTTGGCACTCACCTTTGTTGCCAAAGCGCTGGTGACGCTGATGACCATTCGCTCCGGTGCGTCGGGCGGTGTGCTGCAGCCCGGCATCGCATTAGGTTCCACGCTGGGTGCGATGCTCGGTCTCGTATGGATACTGATGTTTCCGACCGATTCGGTAACCGCGTGTGCCTTGATCGGTGCGGCTTCGTTGCTTTCGGCCTCACAACAGGCACCGCTTATGGCCATGTGCTTGGTGATGGAGCTCTCTGAAGCGCCGATTACCTTCTTTGTGCCGGTCGGCATGGCCGTGGCCACGTCGTCGTTGATATCAAAGTGGTTGCTGAGTCGTAAGTAAATACATATATTCTGGCTCCCCTCTCTGAGGGGAGCTGCCCCGGTCGAAACTCCCCTCAGCCGCCTATGGCGACAGCTCCCCTCAGAGAGGGGAGCCGAGGTAAAGAAAGCTATGTCAGAAAATACAGAAATTCGCTCGGCACTTGAATTGCTTGCCGCTGAGCCGCTCACTGAGCAGATTGACTACTATCGAAAGCCATTCATGGTGTTATGGGCCGCCATTCAGGAGGCAGCCAGCGATGTGGCCGAAGACTACGACTTACCTGCGGATATGGCCCAATTATGGGTGGCCGAACAGATGCGCCAAGTCGCCGATTCACTGGTCGATCGGCTCGCGGAAAAAGCCGTGGCCCATGGTGCCAGCAAGTCCAACGTAGCGCGAGCCGCCGGTGCCAGCCCCGCCAATGCCGCCCGTCGCTTCCCGCGTCTGGGCGACGATGCCGCCTCCCAGACCCGCCTCCTCATTGACGACGTCCTCGACACCCTCGAATAAACCGAAATCCCTACGCTGCCCGCCAAAAAGCACGCGAAAAGCCGCCTTCAGTCGCTTCAAGGCGGTAGTCTGAACAATGTTCGAGTAATTAGAAGGAGAATCAAGGTGAGCAATACCTTTGCGACCTTGCCGGTCATGGCGGGCGATGACGTCCCGGCCGGCCCCGTCGACCCGATTTTCAACCGTCTGCTCAAAGACCGCATCATCTGGATGGGTGAAGAGGTCAAGGACGATATGGCCAACCGCATCTGCGCTCAGCTGCTGATGCTGGCCGCCGAAGACCCGAAGAAGGACATCTGGCTGTACATCAACTCGCCGGGCGGCTCCATCACCGCCGGCATGGCCATCTACGACACCATGCAGCTCATCGAGCCTGACGTGGCGACCGTGGGCCTGGGCATGTGTGCTTCCATGGGCCAGTTCCTGCTGAGCTCCGGTACCAAGGGCAAGCGTTACCTGACCTCGCACGCCCGTGTGCTCATGCACCAGCCTTCCGGCGGCATCGGCGGCACCGCCACTGACGTGCGCATCAACGCCGAGCTCATCATGGACATGAAGAAGACCATGAGCGAGCTGACCGCTGAGCAGACCGGCCACACCCTCGAGGAAATCTACCGCGACAACGAATACGACCACTGGTTCACCGCCCAGGAAGCCCTCGACTATGGCTTCGTGGACAAGCTCGTGACCACGCCGGACACCATCGGCAACAACCAGCAGGGGGAGTGAGACTCATGGCAAGTGAAGAAGCAAAGTTCGCCGCCCGTGCCGACCGCTTGGCCGGCCGTCAGGGCGTAGCCGGTTTCATGCCGGCCTCCGCCCGCGCAGCCCAGCCCGCGCCGACCAACCGTTACATCATGCCGCAGTTCGTGGAGAAGACCCCGTATGGCATGAAGACCCAGGACGCCTACTCCCGCCTGTTCGAGGATCGCATCATCTTCCTCGGCGTGCAGGTGGACGACGCCTCCGCCGACGACGTGATGGCCCAGCTGCTGGTCCTCGAATCCCAAGATCCGAACCGTGACGTGATGATGTACATCAACTCACCCGGCGGTTCGATGACGGCCATGACCGCCATCTACGACACCATGCAGTACATCAAGCCCGACGTGCAGACCGTGTGCCTCGGCCAGGCCGCCTCCGCCGCCGCCATTCTGCTGGCCTCCGGCACCAAGGGCAAGCGCCTGATGCTGCCGAACGCCCGTGTGCTCATCCACCAGCCGGCCATCGACCAAGGCTTCGGCAAGGCCACGGAGATCGAGATTCAGGCCAAGGAAATGCTGCGTATGCGTGAATGGCTGGAGGAGACCCTCGCCAAGCACACCGGCCAGGACGTCGAGAAGATTCGCCGCGACATCGAAGTGGACACTTTCCTGACCGCTCCTGAAGCCAAGGAATACGGCATCGTGGACGAGGTGTTGGAACACCGCCAGTAAAACTTCCGGACATTGCAATACCCTCGGTCGGCAACGACCGGGGGTATTGTATTTCAAGGATGACAATGATAATGCGCAGCGTGGCGGTTCGACGGTGCGGCGCAGTCGGCAAAGGAGAATCATGGGACGTGTGGTGAGCTACAACGAGGACGTACCCCGTTGCACGTTCTGCGGCAAAACCGAACATCAGGTACGAAAACTGGTGGCCGGTCCCAATGCCTCCATCTGCGATGAATGCATCGCCCTGTGCGTGGACATCATCTCCGAGGAGCGTGTCAAAGATGCCGAGGTCAATTCGCTGAGCCTGCCCAAGCCCGCTCAGATCTTCGATTATCTCAACCGCTACGTCATCGGTCAGGAGAACGCCAAGCGCGCATTATCCGTAGCCGTATACAACCATTACAAGCGCGTCAACATGGAGCTTCAGGAGTCCGCTGAGCAGCTTGACGGGAATAACGGGCACAGTGGCCAGACCGGCAAACAAGCCAAGCAATCCGTTCCCACCCAGACGCGTGCTGCCCGCCGCAGCAATGACCCTTTGGCTGACGTCGAGGTCGCCAAGTCAAACATTCTGTTGCTCGGCCCCACCGGCGTGGGCAAAACCTATCTTGCGCAGGCGTTGGCCCGCGTAATGAACGTGCCGTTCGTCATCACCGACGCCACCACCCTGACCGAAGCCGGCTATGTAGGCGACGATGTGGAAACCGTGCTCCAACGTCTCCTCCAAGCTGCGGATGGCGACGTAAGCCGAGCCCAGCACGGCATCATCTACATTGACGAAATCGATAAGATCGCCCGCAAATCCGGTGAGAACACCTCCATCACCCGTGACGTGTCCGGTGAGGGCGTTCAGCAGGCGTTGCTGAAGATCTTGGAAGGAACCATCGCCTCCGTGCCGTTGGAAGGCACGCGCAAGCATAAGGAGCAGGACGTTGCGCAGATGGACACACGCGGCATCCTATTCATCTGCGGCGGTGCGTTCGTGGGGCTGACGGACATTGTTCGCAAGCGATTAGGCCGTCGAGAGACCGGCTTCGGCGCGAATTGGCACGACGCCGACATGAAAGACGAGGAATTGCTCGAACAGGTCAATGCCGATGATCTGGCCGAGTTCGGACTGTTGCCTGAGTTCATCGGACGTTTGCCGGTCACCAGTGTGCTGAAGGAACTTACCGTAGACGATCTGACGGCGATTCTCACCCAGCCAGCCAACGCGCTGATCAAGCAGTACCGTAAACTGTTCGCCGTCGACGGCGTCGATCTGCAATTCACAGAACAGGCCATTCGGGCGATTGCTGATATCGCTATCAAGCAGGGGACCGGCGCACGCGGTTTGCGTTCGATTATCGAACGTACGTTGCAGGACACGATGTTCCAGTTGCCGAGTTTGGATGATGTGAGGCAGGTGATTGTGGACAAGGCGTCCGTAGAGGGTTCCAGCACGCCCAAACTCCTGCGCGAAGCCGTGGATGTGCCGCAGGGACGTCTCAAAGTTGCGCAGTCGGTTTTGCTTGACCGAGTCCGTACACACGAGGCGTGAGGCCAGTAAATACGCCGTTGCGGTAGTGGTCGGGATGGTGCGACTCGCCGCAACACGCCGAGTTGCATTCAGCTGAACGGCGTGTATTATATATCGAGTTGTCTGAAAGACAACATGCGCCAGTAGCCCAGCGGATTAGAGCAGCTGACTACGGATCAGCAGGTCGCAGGTTCGAATCCTGTCTGGCGCACTCCCGAACCACGGGGACAACAGTGGTATGCGCCAGTAGCCCAGCGGATTAGAGCAGCTGACTACGGATCAGCAGGTCGCAGGTTCGAATCCTGTCTGGCGCACAGTAAGCCTCGAAAGCGAAATGCTTCCGAGGCTTTTCCAATTGTATTGGCCCGTTTGAGTCGGTTGAGTCGGCCACACAGGGTTGGGCTAAGGTTGCCCTTCGCGACTCAGCCCGGAGCGGAACGTCCTGAGATATTCCGTACTATTACATACGGTTCATCCAAGAGAGTGCAGCAAGGAGACGCGATGGCCACGACCGCCGGCGCGAAGAAGGGACTTTGGTCCACCATCAGGCGAATCGCCGCCTCAGACCGTATTTCCGGACTCATCATGCTTGGCTTCGCGCTCACCGGCCTGGTGCTCGCGAATCTGCCCGCCACCGCGCATGCGTTCGAGACCGTAGCGGAAACGCATCTGTTCATCCCCTACACCAATCTCGACCTGCCTATTGGCCACTGGGCCCAGGATGGTCTGCTTACCATCTTCTTCCTGACCGTGGGCCTCGAACTGAAGCAGGAACTCACCACCGGCTCGCTTGCCAATCCGAAAGCGGCCGCCGTGCCGATGCTGTGCGCGGTGGGCGGCATGATCGCCCCGCCCATCCTGTTCCTGGCCGTCACGGCATTGTTCTCTCAGATCGGGCCTGGTGAACCCGGCACGCTGATTCTGACCACCACCGGCAGCAGCATTCCGTTCTCGGAGATGTCGCACGGCTGGGCAGTGCCCACCGCCACGGATATCGCGTTCTCGCTGGCCGTGCTCGCCCTGTTCGCCAAGGCCCTGCCCGGTTCGATCCGCGCGTTCCTGATGACGCTTGCCACCGTCGACGACCTGCTGGCCATTATTCTGATCGCCGTATTCTTCTCCTCGATCAACGCCTGGTATTGGTTCATCGGCATCGTCATGTGCGCCGCCATCTGGGCATACCTCGTACGACTGAAAAAAGTGCCGTGGATTGCGGTCGGCATCGTCGGCGTCCTCGCTTGGATCATGATGTTCGAGGCAGGCGTGCATCCCACACTGGCCGGCGTGCTGGTTGGCCTGCTGACTCCCTCCCGTGAAATGCACGGCGAACTTTCACCGCGTGCCGAACGCTATGCCAACAAGCTTCAGCCATTCTCCGCACTGCTGGCCCTGCCCATCTTCGCCCTGTTCGCCACCGGCGTGCACTTCGAGTCGATGAGCCCGCTATTGTTGGCCTCGCCGCTGGTCATCGCACTGATTGTGGCTTTGGTGGTCGGCAAACCTCTGGGTATCATCACCACCGCATGGCTGTCCACGCATGTGGGCGGGCTCAAGATGGCCAAGGGGCTGCGTGTGCGCGACATGATTCCCGCTGCCGTCGCCTGCGGCATTGGCTTCACTGTGTCCTTCCTCATCGCTTCGCTGGCGTACAAGAACGCGGAACTTTCCGCTGAGGCGCGCTTCGGCGTGCTGGTGGCCTCCCTGATCGCCGCCGCGATTTCCGGTGTGCTGCTGAGCCGTCAGTCCAAGCGATTCGAGAAGACCGCAGCCGCAGCAGCGGCTGATGCGGAGGATGACGAATCGATTGATGGTGATGGCATCGGGCAGCCAAGCCACACCACAGAGCCCACCACGCCCACGGAACACCCCGGCACCCTCGCCGACGGCACCGCCAGTGTGGAAATCGACTTCCGCCACTGATGGCTTAGACGGTCCCTACTCCATTGTTGGCCTTGTTTCGTGAAAACCGTACGCTGAGACGCGCTCAGTGTACGTTCTTCACGAGATGAGGCCTTATTTCGCGGAAAACGTACGCTCAGTGTCACTCACCGTACGTTCTTCACGAAGTCAAGGATGATTTCGCGGAAAACGTACGCAGAGCTTCAGGCGCTAGAATGCGAAGAGTCGATAGCGCCGTACAGGAGGACATTGGATGGCAAAGAAGCAGAAGAAATCCAAGAAGAACGACGGCAAAAAGGCCGCTGAAGCAAAGAATCTAGCCGAGGCCGCATCCAAGTCCGCAGTCGTGGACGATATGGAACCATTGGAAGCCACAGCCGCGAATGATGCGGCGGCGTTGGAGGCTGAGACGGCAACTGAGGCTGTGGCCACACCGGTGAACCCGGTCGATCTGGAGGACGCCTCGCCGCTGGGCGACACCTATCATCGCGGCCCGGTGATTCTACGCGGCCAGATGATTCCCTCGGACAACACCACCGCCAACCTGCTGAAATCCGATCAGGACACCGACTGGCTGCACATGGACCCATGGCGTGTGCTGCGCATCCAATCGGAATTCGTGGACGGTTTCGGGGCGCTCGCCGAGCTCGGACCTGCGGTCTCTATTTTCGGCTCCGCACGCACCCAGCGCACCGAATCGATCTACAAGGCAGCACGGCGCATGGGTAGCCAGATAGCCAAGCGCAACATCGCCGTCATCACCGGCGGTGGTCCCGGCATCATGGAAGCCGCGAATAGGGGAGCGGCACTGGCCGGCGGCAAATCGGTGGGACTTGGCATCGAATTGCCGCACGAGCAGGGGTTGAACCAGTGGGTGAACCTCGGCATGAGCTTCCGGTACTTCTTTGTGCGAAAAACCATGTTCATCAAGTATTCCTCCGGCGTGATCGTATGCCCGGGAGGCTTCGGCACACTGGATGAGATGTTCGAATTATTGACCTTGGTCCAGACCCACAAGGTGGCGAATATTCCGGTGGTGCTCTACGGCAAGGAATACTGGCAGGGGCTCTTTGACTGGCTCAACGGTCCGGTGGCCGAGCATGGCATGATCTCGACGATCGACCCGAAACTGGTCACCGTAACCGATGACGCCGACGAAGCCGTGGACGTGGCCGTCAGCGCAATTGTGAGGTAAGCGAGATAGAGTGGCTCCCCTCGGAGAGGGGAGCCAAGGACAGAGTTACTTTTTGTAGGCGATGAGCAGGCCGGTGCCGTCAGGGGTGAGCGTGGACTCGAAACCTTCGTCATCTTCGACGGTGGTGAGCAGCTCACGCATGGCGATGGCCTTGTCGCTGCGGTCGGCCGGATTGATCACGCCGCCCTGACCGTCCTCCAACGCCAGCACATCGGTGAACACGATCACGCCGTGCGTGCGCAGCAGACGGGAGGCCTGGGCGAACGTGGCGGCATAGTTCTCGGCGTCGCCCGCCACCACGATCAGATCGTAATCATTGGCGTTGAGGCGCGGCAGAAACACGCTGGCCGGAGCGTTCACCGCACGCAACGTGGTGTCGGTCTCGTCCTGCAGCTCGGCGAACGCCTTGCGAATCAGCGCGATGCCCTGAGCGGTGGAATCGACCGCAGTCAGCAGGCCCTTGTTATCCAGCGCATGGGCGAGCTGCAAGGTCTCCACCAGCGAGCCGGTGCCCACGGCAATCACCGAAGCGGCGCCGGTGATGCGCACCAGCATGCCCAGCAGACGGGCCTGCGCCGCCGAACCCTGCAACTGGCCGGACTCGTCGGCGGCCGTACGGGTGTCGGTCAACGCATCGGATTCACGTTCGCGCGCGTGTTCCTCGGTGAATTCCCATGCCTTGGCGAGGTTGGTGTACTGCGTTCTGTCCATAATTCGTTCTTTCATGTCTTCTCTCGTGCGGGCACCCAGCGGATGCATCGACGCATGTGCTTAGGCGATCGCCGCAGCCAGCCGCGGCGCGGCTTAGCGCTCGCGGCGCTCGCGGACCTTAGCCACGATCTGCCACATCTCCTCGCCCACATCGATGCCGCGCGGGCAGTGGCGGGAGCAGGCGCGCACGGACTGGCAGGCGGCCACGCCGTCGGCGGTGTCGATGGCATCCATACGCTCCATGGCCTTGGTGTCGCGCGAATCGTTGACGAAACGGGAGGCCCAAATCAGCGCGGCCGGGCCGATGAAGGCGTCGCCGCCGGCGTACACCGGGCAGGCGCCTTCGCACACGCCGCAGGCGATGCAGTTGCTCAGCAGCTCGTATTTGGCGAGTTGTTCGGGGTTCTGCAGGTATTCGAACACGTCCACCTTGCCTTCGGCGGTGGTGGCGAGCACGCCGTCCGCCTGAAGATACGGGGTGAGCTTCCTGATCTGGTTGAGCATAGGGTCGATGTCGGCGATGAGGTCGCGCTGCGGCGGGAAGCCGGGCAGGGACGCCAGTTCGATGACTCCCAGCGAACCGTTTGCGGTTGAGTTCTGGCCGGTCGCCGCGTTTGCGACGTTTTCCGCGGAATCGTCGGATTCCTCAGTCTCGGTGCCGGTGTGTCGGAACCCTTCGTCATCGACTTCGAGCATGGCGCCGGGTTGCTTGGCCCAATCGCGGATGGTGGCTGTGCACAGCAGGGTGGGGGTGCCGTTGATGGCCACGGCGTCCGAACCGCACATGCCATGACCGCACGAATAACGGAAGGCCAGCGTCGGGTCGACGGTGCGTTTGATGGTCAGCAGGCAGTCGAGCACGGTGTCCGAGGGGCGTGCGGGAATCCCACTGCTTGCCGCGCGGACGACGGCGCGCCGCCGAATCCGAGCCGCCGCCGAACGGGGAGCCTTTCTTGGCAAACGGGCTGCCACCGCGTGCACGTTCGGCACGCTCGGGTCGCGGCGTGAAACGATGCACTTGCAGGGTAACCGTCGTGTTGCTCGCCTCAGCCATGTTCTGCCTCCATGAAACAGTGGGATGTCAAGTCCAATATTAGCCAACCTATTGTGCCACAAGCCCTAGGCGGCTTGGGTATTACCACCAGCGGATCAGTACTCGCGCTTCTTGGGCGGATAGTCGGTGATGTGCACCGGCTTGAAACTTACCGAACCATCATCGGCGACCATCGAGTGAGCAAGGAAATGCTCATCGTCGCGTTCGGGGAAATCAAGGCGTTGCATGGATCCGCGAGATTCCTGACGGGATTCGGAAGCGTGCAGCATGACCTCGGCCAGTTCGATCAGATGACGGACTTCCCAGATGGCGGTGACCTCCTGATTGAAAGCGGCGGTCTTGTCATGGGCCCGCAAGGTATCGGCAACCGGTGTGATGTCACCGTTGATCTGGGTCAACGCCGTATCGATGGTCTGAGCGGTGCAACGTACGGCCAGAGCCTGCTCCATCACTGATCCGAGTTGGGCCATGAGCTGATAAGGATTGGCGGTGGGCACTCCATCGTCTGAATCATCTATTGGCCCGGCGAGCAGTTCGTCAAGCTCCGCTTTGCGAGAATCGGCAGCCTGATCGGCGGCATCGGTCAGCATGTCATCGGCCGAATCATCGGCCATGGGGGAGTCAACCGGGTTCTCGGCGATGCGTGCGGCCATCGTCTGACCAGCGCGTGTGCCGAACAGGCAGGCGTCGAGCAGAGAATTGCCGCCCAGACGATTCGCACCATGTACGGAGACACAAGAGCATTCGCCAGCGGCGAACAGTCCATCGACTACCTGCACGGCACCGTCGGCCCAACGGTACACCTCGCCGTCGGTGGTGATGGGGATGCCGCCCATCGTGTAGTGTGCAGTGGGCTTGATGGGTACTAGGTCCTTGGCCGGATCGAGGTTCGCGTACTGCTCGATGGTTTCGACCACCTGCGGCAGCACTTCCTTCATACGTTCGGGGTCGATGCCGGTCATATCCAGCCAGACGCAGTCCTTCGGACCATCCGGGTCCTTCGGGTCGGCGACGCCGCGACCGGCGTCGATCTCCGCCATGATGGAGCGGGAGACCACGTCTCGTGCGGCCAGATCCTTATGCTCCGGAGCGTAGCGTTCCATAAACGGCTCACCGTCGGCGTTCCTCAGAATGCCGCCCTCGGCGCGGGCCGCCTCGGACAGCAGGATGCCGGTGTGCGCGAGCCCGGTGGGGTGGAACTGCACAAATTCGATGTCCTCCAGCTGCAGACCGGCGGCCAAGGTCAAGGCCATGCCGTCGCCGGTCAGATCCCAGGAATTTGACGTGGTGTGGAACAGTCGGCCCGCGCCACCGGTGGCAAGCAGCACGTTGCGCGCGTGGATGGCCTGAATCTTGCCCGAATGCGTGTCAAAGGCCACGATGCCGGCCGCCTGCTTGCCGTCGTCGGCGAGCACCAGGTCGGTCACATACCATTCCTCGGCGAACTCGACGCCGGCGGCCACGCACTGCTGCCACAAGGCGTGCAGAATCTGGTGGCCGATGCGGTCGGCCGCATAGGCGGCGCGCTTGACCGGGGCGCCGCCGAACTCGCGCGTGTGGCCGCCGAACCGGCGCTGGGCGATATGCCCGTCCTCGGTACGGGAGAAGGCCACGCCCTGACGCTCCAGGTTGATCACGGTCTGCGGCGCGTATTCGGCGAGCAGTTTGGCCGCATCCTGGTCCACCAGCCAGTCGCCGCCCTTGATGGTGTCGTAGTAATGCCAGTGCCAGTCATCGGACTCCACATTGCCCAGGCTCGCGGCGATGCCGCCCTCGGCTGAACCGGTGTGCGAACGCAGCGGCTGCAGTTTGGAGACCACGAGGATCTTCGGGTCCACGCCTTGTTCCTTGAGCTCGGTGATCTCGGGGGAGCGCAGCAGTCCCAACGCCGCCGACAGGCCGGCCGCTCCGGCGCCGACGATCACCGCATCATACATATCTTCCAAACGTTTCGGACTCATGGGTTCGATTCTCGCACACCCGCCGAACAGCCTTCGAGCCGTGTCATGGAAGCCGATTAGCCGACACGGCTGCTCAGCTTGAGTATGCCGGCATCCCGCTCGATCACTCCCTTCAGCTCCAATGCGCCGAGTAGCTCAAGTATGGTGCCGATATTGGGAATCTCGTCGGGTACCGTCTCTCGCGCCACACGCAATAGTGCGTCCGGGGTGACGATGAGATGTCGTTTACGGCATTCACGAATCAATGCCACTAATGTGCGTTCCATTTCCGGCAGCTTGGCGATAATGATACGTTGTTGGGCTTCCTTCTCGGGATCGGGCTTCGGCTTGACACGAAGATCCGGCATCTGATGCGACGAGGGAAGCTCTTCACCCTTGCTTTTGTCGTTACCGGAATCGGCAGTTGCGCTCGCCGGCCCATCCTTGGATTGAGTGCGCGTAGGCTGAGTATGCTTGGTCTTCGAACGTTTCGAATGACCTGAATCTTGTGACGACTCCTGTGACGCCGATGATTCCGAGGATGCTGGCGATAACGGAGTCGTTGCCGGCACTTCCATGGCCTCCTCGTTTTCGGGCGAGTCCTGACCTGTGGATTTCGATATGCCCGGGCATACTGCCATAACGGGTTTGTGCCGTTCATGGCATATATCCTCGGTGGATGTGGCGGCACACAGAATCATCGCTCGGTGGTCGCCGATCATCTTATTGCACCCGGCGTTGCAAGGCTGATTGATGTCACCGGGAACCGCATACACTTCGCGCAGCAATTCGCATGCCCATCCCGCGGTGTTGAGCGCTCCGGAACGCAACCGGGCTTGCGTCACAATCAATGTGGAAGACATGGCCGCGATAATGCGGTTGCGAAGCAGAAAACGACGGGCTTCGGGAATCGTCCCGGGGCACAGTTCACTGATCAGTGCACCACCCTGCGCCTCGATGCGTTCGAACAGCGTGCGGTTACGCATCGGTCCGATATGGTTGAGCCCGCCGGCGAATACGGCAACGGTTTTGCCCACATTGGCGGGCATTCTGCCGTGCAGCGCATTCAACGCTCCCCAATGTGCCGCCGCATCCGTGCCCATCGCGCCTCCGGACACGACCAGATGCCCGGCAACGGCTGCCTGTTCGGCTACGGTGTGTGCCACATACCGGCCATATTCGGTCACGTCCCGTGAACCGACGATGCCGACCGGTTTGGCGCAACTGGTCAATGCGCGTGGATCGCCTTTGATCCACAAACACAGCGGTGGCGCCCAATCGGAGCGAATGGACAGGTCGGCCAACTGCGAGGGCCAACATGGATGGCCAGGGCCGATAATCCATTGCGTGCCATCCATAGTGAACCAGTCGGCCAGTTGGATGATGTCTTGCGAGGGCAGGTCCATCATGCGGTTATGCCAGCAGGCCAGTGCATTGCGGAAGGAGCGCATCGCGTTCGCCGACGCCTTGCGGCCCCATCGAGTGAGGCCGTCCACGAACATGCGGTCAATACGTGACAGCGCCGGGCCGCAGATTTCAGATGGCTGGCTTGGATGGGATTGCGCCAACGCATGCCAGAGGGATTCGGCGTTTTCCGCGCCTTTGAGCGTGGCGTACATCATCACATCCGCGCCATCAAGACAGAACGTGAGCGCGGCACGATACAACGTATCCGTGGGAGGTACGGGAATAGTGCGCGAAACGGCGAGACTCGTATCGGTGTGATCCACACTTCCTGCGGTGCCGCCAGATTGCCGGATATCAGTAGCGTTACTCATGTCATCCTCGTTCTCATTTCGATGCCCTGATGGACGTCCTGTTCAGTGGGGGATACGCGGCCGGCCAGATCGGCGAGCGTCCAAGACAGACGCATGGCGCGATCAGCCCCGCGCAATGTGAGTTGATGATTGGACAGGGCCCGATTGACCAATTCCATCGCTTTCAGCGATGTATTGGCGTGCAGCCATTTGCCCGAAGCTTGCGCGTTGCACACCCATCCATACTGTCTGAACCGATCTTTGGCCACTTGACGGGCACGAATCACACGAGCTTGTATCCCGGCACTGGACTCGCCGATTGGCTCGCTTTGCGCGGCAATGCGCGAGACTGGTGGCACCGCCATCTGAATATCCACACGATCCAGTATCGGTCATATCCACACGATCCAATATCGGTCCGGACAATCGCGAGAAATAACGTATACGGTCTTTTTCCCGGCAAGCGCAACGTTCGCCGGTGCCGTAATAGTATCCGCACGGACAGGGGTTGGCCGCCATGATGAGTTGGAATGAGGCCGGGTAATAGGTGCTGCCTTTTGAACGGGAAAGCGCCACATACCCGGATTCCAATGGTTCGCGCAACGTCTGCAGGGCGCGTGCGCTGAATTCCGGTGCCTCGTCCAGAAACAGAATGCCTCGATGCGCGCGTGTGATTGCGCCGGGAACGGCGATGCCGCTGCCACCACCCACCAAGGCCGCCGTGCTGGCGGTGTGGTGCGGTGCCTCGAACGGCGGCATGTCGGTGATGCCGTACTGAGGCAGTATGCCGCACAGCGATCGAATCGATGCCACCTCCAGCTGTTCCGCCTCGTTCAACGGGCACATGATGCCGGGCATACGTGAGGCCAACATGGTTTTGCCGCTGCCTGGCGGGCCGGTCATGATGAGATTATGCCCGCCTGCCGCCGCCACTTGCAGTGCCCATTTGGCATGCTCCTGACCCAGAACCTCGTTCATATCGCCACAATCGTTGGGATGACTTGTGGGCGATTGATCCGTGGTGGTCTCGTCGGTAACCGGTGTATCGGGAATCGTATAGGTGGCATCGCCGCCCATCAGTTCGATGAGCTCACCCACATGCCTCACGCCCACTACATCCAGTCCATCCACCATCGAAGCCTCGTCAAGATTGCGATGGGGAACAATCATTTTGCGCACGCCACGTTCCTCGGCATGCAGCATGATCGGGAGCAGCCCATGAATCGGCAGCACCGAGCCGTCAAGATTCACTTCGCCGAGCACAATGGTATCTTCTAGGCAATCATGCCCTATGGCACCCGCCGCACATAGGACGCTGGCCGCGATGGCCAGATCATGCGACGAACCGCGTTTGGGCATGGCCGCAGGGCTCATGTTCACGGTCACACGGGTTTGCGGCCAACCGAATCCAGTGGCTTGACACGCTGATTTCACGCGCTCGCGGGCTTCGGACAACGATGCATCCGGCAATCCGATGATGCTGAAGTATGGCAAGCCAGGGCTGATGAAAGCCTGCACTTGGACGATGAAGGCCTTAAGGCCGATCAGTCCGACTGAGAGGGTGCTGCCGATAGCCATGTCTACTCCTTTCACAATGTGTTTCGCAACGTGGCTGTTTTTTTTGGGGGGGGGCTTCAGAAGGCATTTTCAATGTGATGCACGAGCGGCCTGCCCACCCGAAGCACGATGGTGACGACATCGAAACGGACCGCCGAATGCGGCACCCGATTACGCCGGTCAAGTAGCCAATCGCAGGCGGCTTTCCTGAGATTGTGCTGTTTCGCCGGCGTAATGGCCTCTTGCGGATATCCGTAATGCATGGACCGGCGTGATTTCACTTCGACGAACACCACCGTGTACTCGGGATTGAGCATCACGATGTCCAATTCGCCGTAACGGGTATGCCAATTGCGGCTCAAGGTCGTCCAACCGTGTTCCTCCAGCCACGCGGCGGCATACTGCTCGCCGAGCGCGCCGAACTGTTTGGGCGTCAGATTGCGGTCGCCCATCGTGGCCGCAATCCGTTCCGAAGGCAGCATTGCCTGCGGATCAGGTGAAGCCAGCATGGGCTGGTGAAAGGCAAGACCGGCGTCGATGCCGGACTTCGTCGTCGGCTGGGTAGGTGGTAAAGCGTTCATGATTCCACTGTGCGGGTTACTTATGTAAGAGCACAAGCGCAACCGGCAAATGTGGATACTATGACGCGGTTTGGCGTGTTGTGGATAACGTGTGGATGAAAACCCGGTTATCCACCATTAGTTCAGAAGGTTTACCAAGGCTCACCAGTCGACTTCCCTGTGACGAAAAACAACCCATCGGATTGTTCGCTGAATACGTCAGACCCAGTGAGCGGAGAGGGGAGCCAAGGTGCGGTCACTTCACCAAATCGGTGAGTTCGCCAAGGTTCAGTTCGAAACTGACGCCACGATCCTCGAAATGCGGCTGGTTACGGGTGCTGACCATGGCGTGACGCACGAACTCACCGGCGATTTCGGCCGACTCGGCCAGGCCGCGGCCGGCCATCACCGCGCCGCACAGGGCAGAGGCGAAGGCGTCACCCGTGCCATGAATCATGTATGGCAACTTCTCATGAGCCAGCTCGATCTTGCCGGCAACACCGGTGGAAGCGCTGGCCACATAGTTGACGATTTTGCCATCGCCATGGTCAATGCCCTTCAGCACCACGTTCTTGGCACCCAACTCCAGCAGAGCACCAAGCAGCTCGTTAACCGTGGCCTCATCAATATCCTGGCCAGGATAGTCACGCTTGGTGAGAATGCTCGCTTCGGTGAGGTTCGGCATCAACACGTCGGCACCATCGGCCAGCGCGCCCATTGCCTCGCACAGCTCCGGTGTGTACGTGGGGTACATTTCGCCGGCGTCTCCCATCACCGGGTCGACCAGACGCAGCGCGTTCGGATATTCGCGGTAGAGACGCTGAATGATCGCCACCTGATCGGGGGAGCCGAGGAAGCCTGAATACACGCCATCCAGCTCCACGTCTTCCTTCTGCCAGGCATCCAGATAGCCGGAGAGGATATCCGTGGTGTCATGGAACGTGAACACTGCATAGCGCGTGTGCGCCGAGAACAGGGCGGTCGGCACCGGGCACACATCGCAGCCGGCGGCCGAGAGAATCGGAATCGCGGCGGTCAGCGAGCACTTGCCGTAGCCGCACATGTCGTGCACGGCGGCCACGCGCGG
>OCHC01000975.1_pt1 | contig 25361 bp, 19 predicted proteins | sample 1538641 | NCBI WGS metagenome assembly OCHC01 (sample SAMN04571714, study PRJEB22368) | human gut metagenome | biome: human gut; material: stool | host: Homo sapiens | place: Luxembourg | collected 2012-08-17
ACTTCGCTGGTGCATTAACTTTGGATTGCCTGGTGCATTAATTCTGGAATGAGCACACGGAGCGTCTTGTTTCTAATGGATTTGTTGTTACTTACTATGTATCCCAAGATCGTACTGATATACGTACTCTTCAACCTACGTTTAAAACCATTCAAGAAATGTATGGAGGGCACCCAAAGAGACTAGTATCTTGTAACCTTAATTAGTTCGTTTTTATAAGGTGGTAGAACGAAGAAAACAGGAGCTTCGTCATGTCGCCTCAATTCAGAGTTACTTTAACCAAGGAGCAAGCTGAAGAGCTTTAAAAAAATCAGCAGTATTGGCTTGAGATCAGTCAAAATCTTGTTTTTTGCAAGAGCTCTTTTACTGTTAGATAAAGGTCCTCGCACCAAGGAGCATTGGGCGGTCAGTCAAACCTCAAAGGCTGTAAGATTGTCCGAATGTGCGCTGAATTACTTAAAAGAGATATTCGTTTCTCAAGGTTTAGATTCCATTATCCGGCTACGGCAAAAGCAAGAGGCCCGTGTTTTTGAAGAAGCCTTCGAGGTCGAGTTAATCCAGCTTGCCCCCAGCGAACCTCTTGAAGGACCAACCCGATGGACGGTCAGACGCCTGGCCGACAAACTTGTCGAATTGGAGATTGTGGAGTAGGTTTCGCCGATGACGGTACAAAAAGGTTCTAAAAAACGAATTTAAGCCTCACCTGAGTGGATATTGGAAGATACCGGCGCACCAATGCACTCGGTTTCGAGTCGCCGAGATAAGCGTCCTCAGGAATGCTATTAAAAGTTATATTGTGCTAAGAGATGCTACAAAAAAGTCGTTAACTGGCAATTTACAGCTGACGACGCCCGCATAAAGCTCCGTTATTTGCATCCAGAGCTTTATGCGAAAATATTATTGTTACAAGGTAATAGTTCCTCAGTTTTATACGTTGCTCGGCTTATAAATGTCTGTTGTGGAGGGAAAATTCTTTATAGAGCCTTACTTTTTTTGTTTGGCGGCTTAGATTAGCTATATTGTTAATAACTGCGCTTTGATGCGTCTAAAAGATGTTTTGAAGTCAAAGATATTGAAATCGTTTAGAAAGAGATAGCCTTAAAAAAGGTTGTAAAAAAGGTTCGTCAGCCCTCACAACCTTGACGAACCTAAAGTCTCACAGCCCGAGGATTTGTAGCTGAGGCAGCCAGATTACAGACTGCTGTGTGAGGAAAAGATTAAGTATTAAGGTTTACATTTGAAGATAAGAGAGGAATTTGCATAATTAAATGTTCTTTCATCCTCTTTTGTCAGAGACTGCCGTTTAAATTGTTTGTTTTGTTTCTGGCAAAATTCTTCGGCCTTTTTTAGAAGTTCCGCAGAAAGAAAATCTCCGGACCAGTGCTCTTCGCTAATGGCTGAGATCTGAAAATTTCCGTCTTCAAGTTCTGCAATCTCGGCTTTTCGAGGAGAGTGGACGCAGCCGGTCAAAGTAAGAATGAAGAAAAGCAATAGGAGTTTTCTCATTTGTGTTTCCTCCCGATAGATTGGTGTATTTCTTTAGGGCGGTTCAGCGAGCCTGTCTGATCGAGTCCGTGATCTAAAGGCACCAGCTCAATTTGAATTTTCTCAGGATCGAGTTTGTACATATCTTTTGTTTTCGAATCCACGATCAGCCACCCGGGGAGAAAGGCATTTAACGTGTTTCCAAACACATACCATCCGTTATTGTGAGAAGTGACGACGAGATCTACAGCCCTAAAGCCGCCCTTTTCAATGTGGATAGCGTAGTCTTCGCCCTTAAAGAACCCGTTAGCTTTGTTCAGTTCTTCCTTAAACGGCGTCCGGCCTTGATAAACCACGTCTCCGCTTCGATTGGTAACAACTATGGAGGCCTCAGAGGGGGCGGTGACGATTTCTATCAGCTGGGTTGGGGAAGAGAAGATAGAAGCGCATCCGCATAAGGAGAGTAGGCCGGAGGTTGAGAGGGCTGTTAAGAATGTTCGTTTAAACATAGTAATACTTCCTTTGTTCCTCTCCTGCCCGAGGACAGGGGAGGACAGCGAAATTAGAAGACGAGCCTTAGGCCGACATCAGCACGGTATTCCTGTTTGACTTTGGCGGCAAAGGAGCGCTTGATTTGAGCATATCCTTTAACGTTCTTGCCGAAGTTAACGGTTGTTCCGGCACTGATTTCTCCCCAAGTGTCCTTAAGACTTTCTGTGCTGTGGTTGCGGACATTTTCCACTTGATAATCCGCCTTATATTTTGCAGTGAAGTCTCTGAGGGCATCTACCTTAACGAAAGCGGAAAGTTTGTCGTTCTGGTATCCGCCGCCAACCCCCACTCGTCCGATCAAACTATTGATGTCTTTAACTTTGGCATTAACACCGGTATCGGTCTTGTAACTAACCTTATTGATATGACCGTAGGTCAGCTGTACCTGAGGATCAACGAACCAATTTTGACCAAAGGTAAACCTCTTGCCGTATTCAACTCCGAGCTGGAATGCATTGGTGGAGTATTTGCCTTTGCTGAAATAGACACGATCGTTGGAGACGGCTGTAAAGTCATTATGCATACGGCTGAACTTGGCGATTAGGTCTAGGTAACAGGCGTTTTCAAACTGCTTGGTCGCGTACAGAGAGAAGCTGCCGAGGTAGTTATCGTCTTTACCTCCGTTGGCCAGTTTTGCATCTCCGTCGATGTAGCTGAAAGCAGCCCCGAGCGTCCAGCCGAAATCACCGCCGATATTTCTGTCAACACCTAACTGAATGCCGTAGAACTTGTTGCTGAAATAATCGAAAGAGCGGTCATACTTATTTTTACCGCCGATGACCCGTACCCACATGCCTTCGAGCTCAGGAGTCATGCGGACCTCTCCGAGTCTCTGAGAAAGCGTCTCGACATCTTCGCGCCAAACGAAGTAATTAGACATACCCACAGATTCAAGAGATGCCATCGTAGAGGTTTTTCCTTCTACTGTGGTTGTTGAATTTCCACCTTGATTGTTATTTCCAGAGTCAGTTCCCTCGGTATTTTCGTTACCGGAGTCATCTCCTGTTTCTTCGCCTTGAGAAGGTTTGTTGCTGATCTCTGTAGATGCTTCCTCAGGCAGTACTTTTTCTGAGTAGATCGCTCCTGAACCTATTGCGTAAATCGAAGCTTCATCATCTCCGGCCCTACTTAAAGATTGTGTATCTGCTAAGCCCTTGCCATGCATGGCTGCAGCCGCTGTATTGACTTTTTCATTTAAGACAGTCAAAACCGCTGTAGCGTCTTTGCCAGTTGCTCCTGTATTATCTAAATAATATTGAGAAACGAAGGTTTTTTGTGGGGTAATCAAACCTTCAGGAGTTGTAACAGAAACATAGCCTTTCGCAACTCTGGACGAGATTCCCTTAGTCGAGTCTTTTAGAGCAAGATTTTTTTCGGTCTCACTAAAAGTGCCGACGTCAACTTGATCGCCTGCAACAATAAGACCGCCAACCTCTAAATTTTCAGCTCCCTCACCAATCATCAGATTTTCAACTGCTTGCCGCATTAATATCTGCACGTTAGCGTTGTCAGCATCAAAGAACTTGTCTCTTTCAGAAGCGGGAAGAGAGGATGCAAGATTGACATTTAAGTTAAGGTGAGACTTGCTGTTGTCTGTTTGTAACCCAACGTTTCTAATAACTATCGGATTTTTGTTTACAGCTACGATTTTTCCTTCACTACTCCAAGTGCTTTCAAGATTAATGGTGGAGTTTCCTTTGTAGGTGCCATCGACATAGATGAAGTTTTTACCGCCTGTTAAGTTAATCCGATAAGCATTATCTGCATCAGCTCCAGACCCAGCAGATAAACTGAAGATAGTATTTTCGCCTGCCCTTGCCACGCCGTTCCCTGCGTATACGTCAAAGCTTCTGTTAGTTACCCATAAATTCGAGTTTCCTCCGAGCGTCAATGTACTTGGGACGATTACAGTTTGTTTATCTTCAGTTGTTCTAGTCGTATTGTTAAGGGTGAGAGATACGTTACCTACTTTTAAGTAATGCTCTTCTCCGGCGGTTCTTGCCTGGGGACCAAAAACGGCTACATCACCGTTGACAACATTAAAAGAGCCTTTTAGCTGCGTGTCGGTAGGGCTGAATCCTTTTGATAGTCCATTCTGCCCTGATGTTGTCGTAACAGATTGTGAGAATAGTGGGTAAACCAAGACGGCATAATTGATAGATTCATCCGGTGATTTTGTCCCAACCCTAATTGTTACTCCTGAAACATTCTCGGAAATCGACTCTATGGCTTGTCTACCACCACGGTTAAGGACACCTGCCCTTATGTTAATCTGAGACTCGTCCTTAATATACGAGATGTTAGAGGCAGGCTGTTCAGAAGACTTTGCAAGGCTACCCTCAACTGAGATGAGATTTCTAACTTTAACGGTTTGTCCAACTCTAATGTTACTTGTATCGGTTGAATTACCATTTCTAGACTTTGCTTCTCCTGCAATACCAGCGAGAATTGGGACTGGTGTTAGTGCTTTAGAGCTATCTACAAAAATATCAGTGACGGAGCTGACCCATTGGTTTGATTGGCCTGTTCCGGAGAGATTGACGATGCCTGCTTCAGTGGCATAGATGGTGCCGACATGTCTCAGGGTTTGATCTCCCTTCGGAAAGATATTTATTCCAGGGTCTTTAAACTGCGCTAACACCCCGACGTCTAACGGAAACTCTTCTGTCCCCACGTTGGTTATATAGGTTTTTAAATATTGAGAACAGCTGTTTGAACTTGAAGTTGCATCATCAACGAGAACAATCCCAAAACCTTTACCAGCTTCGGTTCCTCGGAGAGTCATCAAATTGAAGGAACCTAATTCTTGCTCGGCCTTCGGGGCTGACGAATTACCGCCACCAGTGAAAATAATGGATAGAGCCCTAGCTCCAGCGCTTGGATCAGTACTTGAATTATTCGCAATTACCTCTTCAACATCATTTAAGTTAACGATCTGAGAACCTTGTTTTGTAAGGTTAAAGGCAATTGCTCCGGATTTAATAGTTCCTATTTTGTTGTACACAGAATAAGTTATCTGTTTCCCAGAGCTACCCAGGCTGGCATTGGATATAAAGCTACCTTCTGTTTCAATATTGATCTTGGGACTGGAAGTAAAGTTAACGGTTGCGGTTGAAGAGTTTCCTTTTAAAGAGGCTCCGTCCGCGATCAAAGCGTTTTTGTTGCTATTCGAAAAAATCTGTGTAGAGCCATTCCAGCTCCAACCGTCCATTTTCCAGGTTTCTGAGATGGTGAGGTTGTCAGCCCAAACATTTGAACTGCTTAACAGAAGTAAAGAAAGCGCTAGTGGAGTAAGCCTAAAATTTTTACTGGTTGTCATATAAACTCCATGATTTGAGATTTCGATCCTGCAGGCTTTCTTAGGAAGCCTGCAGGAGTAGGGTTAGAAGAGATAGCGAATTCCCGTATCAACGCGGTACTCTTGTTTGAGGTCTGCTGCAAAAGATTTTTTTGCTTGGATAAATCCATAGGTGTCCTTGTGGAAGTTGTAGGTGCCTCCTATAGTTATTCCCCCCCCCATGTATCTTTCATGCTAATGCGACTCTTGTTCCAAGCACCATGGTCTAAGTGATACCGGGCTTTATATTCGCCCATGAATTCACGCAGTCCATCAACCTTTAAGAAAGCGCTACCGTTTTTACCTTCTTTGCCAATTGCGACGCCAGCACGTCCGATGAGGCTATTTAGGTTATGCACATCAACATTTAACGCATTGAATGTTCTGTATTTAACCCCTTTGATATGCCCATAAGTTAATTGCAATTCAGGATCGACGTACCACGTCTTGGCTTTATCGAGGTAGTGCTTGTTACCATATTCAACGCTGGCTTGTAGAGCGTAGGTGTGATACTTGCCTTTAGATATGTATCTGAACTGGTCGCTAATGGCAGTAAATTCATTATTTAGACGGCTTCCTTTAAGAATCAAATCTAGATATCCACCGTTTTGGAATTTTCTTACGCCATAAAGGGAAATCGAGCCGATCCAATTATCGCCTGTTCCTCCGTTAGCGAGCTTGCTGTCTCCCTTCATGTAGGTAAAGCCGATGCCATAAATCCAATCAGTGGCAGGAACGCGTTTGCAGGGAGCACGTTCGCCATCAAGTTCACGACACTTATATTCATCCGTATAGGTTTGGTGGACTCGGTCTAAGCCTAGCTGGATGCCGTAATACTTATTATCAAAGCGTCGCTTGCCTTTATCCCATTTGTTTCTTCCGAAGATTCCTCTTACCCATAATCCTTCTAATTGGCTGTTATCTCGAACCTCACCCATGCGCTGATAGAGGGTTTCGTTCTCTTGTCTCCACAGGAAATAATTAGTTAAGCCAATAGAGTCAAGGGCATCCATAGTTGAAGTAGAACAGCCATTACCCACATCAATTGAGCCGTCAGGCTTTGTAGGCGGTGTTACGTCTTCCCAAGAGCCCGGGTTGCCGTTATTAGGATCGTCATCAGGGTCTTCTGGGGCGCAGTTCCCGTATTTAGTACAGTCGTCTTCCGGCGGAGTGACTTTCTCATCAACTGTCGTAATGTAAGTTTCAACTTTCCCGTAGACTTCTCCCATATTCTCGATACCGTCATCTTCGACTTTATTCCCTTCTTTTTTCTCCTCTTCGTCAGCAGCTCTGGGAAGAGAATAAGTGGATGGCGAATCGGTAGTGGCCTGTTCTTTGCGAAGCTGGTCAGCATTCTTTAGGGGTTCTGAGTCAGCAAGGTTAGTTGAATCGATGTCTAGGGATGAATTGAACTCCTGGCCATACTTATTTCTCTGATATTCGGCTAAGAAAGTATGGAGAATTTCATTATCGTTATACCCATAGGGATTGTTGATGTCGTAATTACCTTTGTTTTCTATGTAGTATTCAGTAACGTAAGTTCTTGCAGGTGTGATTATCCCCTCTGGGAGGGTAAAGGAAACTTTTCCGGCAACCATATTGTTGACCGGATTTCCGGTGAAACGGTTATTTGTCGTGTTTATTCGTTGTGTTGTGATTGTTGTTTCTACCAAAGTCCCGTCGCTGAGAGTGTAGTTCTTCTTCTCCGTTGTCGTACCACCGGTAGATTTTTCAGGATTAATTTTTTCCCAGAAACTGTCGTGATCGTCAGTGATTTGTGTATACCTACCATCCCCCGACTGACCAGTCTTTTCATTCAGAACCGTCTGATGGGGAAGCAGTACTTGTTCATCCGACCAATCGTGAATAAATACATTGTTGGCTGCCTGCCTCAGTATGTAGATTGCGTTTTCATCAAAAAACTTCTGAATTTTTGGTTGTTCCGACGCAAAATTGACTCCAGGGTATGCGGCATCTAAGTCTCGTCTTAAGTTAGACGTATCTATTTGCAGATTTAAGCGGCTAGACTCTCCATTCGTTTCCTGGGCGATCACTTTGTGGATAATTACGGGGTTCTTATTGACGACAAGATTATTGCCTTGATCGAATAGTTCCTTATAGGCTTTCTCTACAGAAATACTGTAAGCATTGCTTCCAGCTTCATTAAGTACCACATAGTCTTGCCCTTGAGCGTCTTTCTTGAAGTCACCCAATTTTGCAAGCTCCACTTTTTCATCATCAGAGGCGGATTTCCAGCGATCAATTAATTTCTGCTGGTATTCAGTTAAATATTTACCACCATTCTCTTTCATGAATTCTTCACGGGAAGTCCACTTATCATCCCCCTTGAAGTCAAGGTTGCTATGAAAAATGATTGTTCCATTGCCAAGATAAGCACCTTCCACATTGAGATAACTGTTCTTACCTTTGAATTCGATCTCGTAAGGATGTTCTACTCCGTTGCTGTCGGTTACGGGTCTCAGCTGTAAATAGGCTCGGACAGCGTTAGGACTTTTAATCGTTGAGGGAATAGAGCCTTTGATAAGAGGACTACGGTCTGTGACGATAATATTGTTCCCGTCAGCAATAGACAGACGGTTTGACACTTTTTCCGGAGATCCGTCCGCAGCTGGGTAGAGTTGTCCCTCCAATCTGATTCCGACAGAGCTAGAAAAATGGCCATTTTGTTCGCCAAAGGCCGCAATGTCTCCGTTATATACGTCAAAACTACCTTTAAGAATAGTTTCTGTGTAAGCGTCTTTTGCTCCTGGTGCCGGAGAAGAAACAAAGTTCGGATAAACCAGGAGAGCGTAAGTTCCATATGGATTTGCCGAGTTATTGGACACTCTCATCTGAGTTTTTGCCGAGAGCAAGATTGGACTGTCTCTATTTGTGCTGATAATTTCTTGTCTTCCGCCTCTGTTTGTAACAGCAGCAAAAGTTGAGAGAACCTCAAGGTATTGATGAGGCGAAATTATTGTGGAGAAGCCATCTACAACGATACTGTCAGAAATATAAATTTTCTGAACTGCGTTTTTACTATTATTGGTGCCACCGGTATTTGTTCTGTTATAGACGCCGATTGCTCCCCTGAAAGAAGCGTCCCCGAAGACTTCAATTTTTCCTACGTCTACCTCTTGAGACTCTGTCGCGTTAAAAGTTTGACCGCGTATGTCATTAACTACGCCGGCCATTACGGCGTGTATTTCGTTAACTTTCTTGATATCTTGAATAAAAGTTTTGCCTGCTGTTGCCTGGTCATGTTCCGAAATAATGCCGATTCCCAAGGGGTGAATGTCTGTTCCTAAGCTCTGTATAATGCCAGAGAACTTTTGTTCAAACCGACTATACATATTCGACATACCCATTCCGTAAGCACTTATTCCATTGGTGTTGTGCGGAACGCGGGGAAATGTCAGATTGCCAGCCATTTTTATGTTGGCAGCGTCAATATGCCACCCGTCTTCTTTGAACAACGTAACGGAGCCAGGTACATGGTCATCCGCCGTAGAAACAATACCGATATTTCCGGAAACGGTCTGACGAGCGACTGCATTTGTTCCAGGAGAACGAATTGCAGTTTTCATAAAAAGTACATTTTGATGAGGCTGGTATGTCTGAGAGGTATCGGTTTTAAACGTGTTAAAAACAGTATCGTTCCATCCAAGTTTTGAAAACTCTACGGTTTGGGTTCCTGGAGTCCCAAGGGAAATTAATGTATTTGTGAGGGTTGGTTCTTGATTAGGGTCGGCACCATAGCCTATCTGTAAGATCTCCGGTTCTATCTTATAACTGCCAGGTTGGGTGATAAGTCCAGGGCCACTCGTGGGAAGAACAACAAATAGGGAGTTTCTTTGAGAAGCCCCTTCAAACTCGGCCGGGACGTGGATTACAGTAGTTGAACCGCTTCCGCCTAGAAGAGAACTGCTAAGGTTCATTGAATTCGGGGTCACCGTATTTGTAGCGGTAATCCCATATCGATCAGCCATCGGCTTGTTGACCGGATTGTTGTACCAGTCTTCAAACGATGAGCCTAACCAGAGAAAAGACCAGTCTTGTCCTTCCCTAAAACCATAAGGAGACAATATGACACCTGGGATAGGTTCTGAATAAGTGAAGTCTTCCTCAGAGAGAGTTGTTCCGGAGGAATCCTTAGTGACAATGGAACCTTGCAAAAAAGGAGGATTAGTAGGGTCTATATCATCGGCAACCCATTTGCCATTGTATTCGTACGTATTCGCTTGAGCTTCAATGGAATATGGGTTAAGCGCTAGGGCAAGCGAAAGAGCGAGCGGTGATAATGAGAACAGAAAGGTCTTCCTGCTTATTCTTTTGAAGTTTGGACACATTTTTTACTCCAAATAGGATTGGATTCGAGGTGCCACTAGAGATGGTTTTGAAAAGAAACCGGAGGATATTGAACCGGTGATGACAGGCAGATCGGATCCAACGTTAATTGATCAGTTATGCCTTAATCCCGAAATCCACATGTTTGCCGTTAGGAGCAAATTGCTGTAAGCAGGAAAGACCCTGTCGAAAGGATTTTGGAGCGCGAGGGCGCAATGCAAAACTCTTCTTGCAGAGAAGAGTGAAGATTTTTTGAAGGAGATTTGAGACCGCAGAATAACTGCAGGTAGATCTTGGAATGTGTCTTTAACTAAGATTGTGAATCTGGAAAATTTTAAAATATTGCTTAACGATAACTTATACCCCCCCCCTCGGCGAATTCCGAGTTGGAGAGCTGGGGCAAACCACTGCGTGATGTATGAACAACATGTTATTTCCTCGAGTTTGAAAATAGCTGGGTCGTTTTTTTATGTACCCATTATGGTCAACGAGTTAACAGATGTAATTGGGGTTTTGTCTAAAACTAGAGTAAACAAGGACAATTGTCAGTTGTTTTCTAGAAAATTTGGTCTAGTAAACCAGGGGCACGAAGCCCCTTTGTCTTATCAAGAAATAAAAGTGACGAATCCTTTATAAAGGGTGATTTCATATCTGTTAAAAAGATCCGTGCAATTGCTATATTGGTACTGAGCTCGAATATAAAGTTGTTGGCATTGATCTTGCCGAGAATTGTGTCAGTGCCGTTCCGGTAACAGCGGATGGCGAACGGGTCGATATTGACCGCTCTAGACTACCAAGAGCTTGTAAAAGCACAAAAGCTTAGCTCTACGACATTTGCTATAGAGTTTGTGCTGAACTGAATCAGTTTGATCAAAAATGACGGAGCAAACGCAGACCCGAAAAAAGAAAAACCACAGAGGAGCGCAGTGGAGCGGGTGAGGGGAATCGAACCCCCGTCGTAAGCTTGGGAAGCTTCTGCTCTACCATTGAGCTACACCCGCATTCGATAGAGCCAGATTGTACTCGAATTTTCACAAATTATTTCAGGCTCCGAATAATCTATTCACGTGCTTTCTCTCATATGGCACCCAGCGCTTATGTGCAAGAATTGAACAAACCAACTTCAACATCAAATCCCATGTCCTCTATTGCTTTGGTTTATTTCTCTCCTACGGGAAACTCTAAGAAAGCGGTTTCTTCGATCGGGGAACTGCCGTGTGTCACCGTCAAGACCTTTGATATCACAGGCAATGTAGAAGTTCCGGAAACCGATCTCAGCGGTTTTGATTTTGTCGTTTTCGGGGCGCCGGTTTATGCAGGACGAATCCCAGCCTGCAGCGTAGATCGTTTTAAAAAGATGAAAGGAAGCGGTACGCCTTGTGCGTTAGTGCTTACTTACGGAAATCGAGCTTACGAAGATGCCCCAAGAGAGCTTGGTGACATTGCTGAGGCTAACGGTTTCAGGATCAAGGGAGTGGCTACAATGGCGTCCCAACATACTTATGGGCAGATCCAGTTAGGTCGTCCGAACAAAGACGACATTGCCGAGCTTCAGGAATTCTATTTTCATATGCTGGCCAAAGCTGAGGAGCCTGAGACAGTGATTCCTCCGGGAAATTATCCTTATAAGGTCGTTGAAACTAAAGCCAAATTTAAACCGACGACCAACGGTAATTGCTTGGCTTGCGGGATGTGTATCAGAGATTGTCCGGTCGGAGCGATCGAAGAAGATATCAAGACGGTAAACGACAACTGTATCGGTTGTATGCGCTGCGTTAAGAATTGTCCGATGAAAGCGAAGTCGGTTGTTGCAGATGCATTCTCAGATTTTGAAAAACTCCTCTCGGAACGCCTCAAGAACCGTAAAGAAAACGAATTCTTTGTGTGAGGATTGGCGTACCTCAAGCGGCTGAACTTAAGGCCAATTGAGAAGCAACTCGGAGAAAAAACAAACCCGGCGTATCGAGAAGAACGCCGGGTTTGAAATTGTTGGGGATCGGTTAGCGGTGAGAAACTCTTCTGACCATCCAATCGCCGAAGCTCTGCAGACTTTGGACGAAGACAATCAAAATGATGACAACAGCTGCCATGACTTCAGGCATGAAGCGCTGATATCCGTAACGAATACCCATGTCGCCTAAACCGCCGCCGCCAACGGCACCGGCCATAGCGGAGCTGCCGACCAAAGCAACAAAGGCGATGGTGAGGCCGGCAAGGATGCCGGGCATCGCTTCCGGAATAAGCACTTTGCAAATGATCTGAGTGTTCGTAGCGCCCATAGACTGAGCAGCTTCAATCAGGCCCTTGTCGACTTCACGCAGACTGGTTTCGACCAGACGAGCGATGAGCGGAGCAGCGGCAATCGTCAGGGGAACGATGGCAGCAACGGTACCGATGGAAGAGCCGACGATTAAGCGCGTAAACGGAATGATGGCAACCAACAGAATGATGAACGGCGTCGAACGCACGGCATTCACAACAGTGCCGATGATGCGGTTGACGTACGGCTTGGGCATGATGCCTTTGGGAGACGTGACGAACAGGAAGACGCCCAAAGGAATACCGATCGCAGCGCCGAGTCCGCCGCTCACGCCGACCATTAGAATGGTTTCAAGGAAAGATTCCCAAAGAAGATTGATGATGTTAGATGACATTTGTGAGCTCCTCGACGCGAACGCCTCTTTCGGCGATGTAGTTCAATGCCTGACGGAAGTTTTCTGTGGTTCCTTCCATCACGATCGTGAGAGTTCCGTAACTTTCGCTTTGGATCTCATCCACCTGTCCTAAGAGGATGTTGAAGTCCAGATCGAATTTGGAGCAGGCGCGGGAGAGGACCGGTTCGGTCGTTGAGCTGCCGACGAACGTCAAACGAATGAGATGATTCTTGCGTCCGTTTTCGCCCGGTGTGTTCAGAACTTTCTTCACACGCTCGACCATGCTTGCCGGAATTGTGCGGGCAGCAAGAGCCGTGCCGAGCATCGCCTGAGTAACTTCGTTCTTCGGGTCGCGGAAGACCTCGAGCACGTCGCCTTCTTCGACAACGACGCCTTTATTCATCACGACGACGCGATTGCAGATCTGTTTCACTACGTCCATTTCGTGCGTGATCATGACGATCGTCAGACCGAGCTCCTTGTTAATCTTCTTGAGGAGCTGAAGCGTTGCCTGAGTGGTTTCCGGGTCAAGAGCAGAAGTGGCTTCGTCGGAAAGAAGAATCTTCGGATCGGAAGAAAGCGCACGAGCAATACCGACGCGCTGTTTCTGACCGCCGGAGAGCTGAGACGGATACTTGTTGACGTGTTCGCTTAAGCCGACAAGTTCAATCAGCGGCATTACTTTTTCGCGAATCTTATCCTTCGGCATTCCTGCAAGTTCCAGAGGAAGCGCAACATTGCCGTAGACGGTACGGGAGGAGAGCAGATTAAAGTGCTGGAAGATCATACCGATCGAGCGTCTTTCCTCACGCAGTTCGGATTCCGACATCTTGGTCAGATCCTTGCCGTCGACGATGACGGACCCGGAAGTCGGGCGGTTGAGAAGGTTGATGCAGCGAACCAGCGTGCTCTTACCGGCGCCGCTTCGGCCGATAATGCCGAAGATATCGCCGGGTTTGACGTGGACGTTTACATCCTTACAGGCAAAGAATTTTCCTTTACCGTCAGCAGTATCGTATTCCTGCGTTATGTGTTTTAACTCAATCATTTAATTTATATCCCAGGGCGAGGTTCTGACACCTCGAGGTCCTGCCCTTTCAGCAGGACAAATCATTTCTACGCGGACTTTGCAGTCAATGGGCACAAAGTAATGTCCACGGGAAATTATCCTTGATTCTTTTTAAAGAATTCTTATTTTTCGGAAAATATTTCATTAGTTTTGTTAAAAAGGAAAAGTTTCAATCTTCGGATTTCTTCTCAGAGCCAGCGGGCCCGGCGCTTATACGTTTACGAAAGGTTAAACAGTTGTGCCCAAGAGCAAGAAAAAATTGTGTGCAGAAAAGGAGAACCGATGTGCTCTCGATCGGTATCCGAAGGAGAGACAGCATCGGTTCTGCTGAGGTTTTTTTATGGCCGGTACTTTTCGCCGACCCTTAAACTAAAGTGGTCTGAGCAGGTTATTTCGAAAGAATATGTTCGGCTGCGCGACGTCCGCTCCAAACACCATGAGGCGTGCCGGAGTCGTATGTAAGCTCGCCAACCGCATAGAGATTCGGAATTACCTTACCGTCTGCCTTGACGCACTGCATGAAGTCGTTGACGTCAACACCTCCTACGCTTACCTGTGTACCCGGAAGAATGGCCGAGGCATAGTAAGGAGGTGTAGAGAAGTCGGTCTTCATGTTGATGCTGCGGCCGAAATCTAGATCTTTGCCGTTGCGAACAAATTCCGCATAACGTTTGATCGTCTTTTCTAAGTTTTCCGGCGGAATGCCGATTTTTTGAGCGAGCTCAGGGATTGTTTGGGCTTCTACGAAATAGCCGCTCTTCAAGAAACTTTGAAGGCGTTTGGACGCTTTCATAGACTTACCGTCAATGATGACGAAGCTCTTTCCTTCCGGCTGCTCCAGCATTGCTTTGGCCATCTTTGTGTAATCCGGCCAATAGTCATTGCAGAAGCGGTCTCCTTTCAAGTTGACCATGATGCCGCCTTCCAGCCGAGCAGCACTCATGGAAACGTTTTTTCCGCCCTGAGAGTGAATAGAAGGGTTAAGGCCGACTTCTCCTGCATTTTTGATGTTCACGCCGTACTTCTCTGCGAGGATGAGACCGTCACCGGTTGAGCTCACGGCAGTTGTGGTAGGCAAACCTTTCCACTGAGGAGCGTATTTGGAAATCAATTTTTGGTTCTGATTGAAACCGCCTGTTGCCAGAACTATGTTATCGGCAAATACCTTGTATTTTTCTTTGCCATTTTCTACAACAACACCTACCGCTTTCCCATCTCTAATTATTAAGTCAAGAACTTTACTGTTCATCTTCACTGGGATAGAAAGTTCTTTGGCCCTTGCGCTTAATACCTTCATTAACCGCACGCCTAGAGAACTTCCGTCGGAAATGCCCATTTGATAATCGCTGACCGGACGAGTTAGGCCGGCGCCTAAGCTGTTCAACCAATCAATAGATTTTTGCGAGTCGAACATTCTTTGTGCTGTACGCGGGAGCATTTCGGAATTTCGGCCGGTTTTCGCTGTTCTTTGGATGTAGTCAGGCACAGATAGCTCTTTACCGTTAGCAACTTGATCCTTCGTTCCCACGGAAACAAAGTATTGCGCAGCCAAGTTCGTGGTGCCTCCCATGAAAGGCATTTTTTCAAGAACTAAGACATTTTGTTTGTGCTCTTTGAGCAGGATCGCAGTAGTGAGACCTGAAACACCGCTTCCGACAATGACTGTCCCTGTATGAATGTCTTCAAGCGCAACGGCGTATCCGGGAATAAGAACAGAGGTCAAAACTGCAGCAATAATCGTTTTATGCATGTGATTTCTCCTTGGAAGTTACAGGGATATTCTTATTGAGGAGAAATAGATTGGAAACTTAGAATAATTAGAACGAATCGATCGAAGAATTAGAGCTATGAATATCAAACAACTTCAGATCCTAGACGCGGTTGTGCGCCTTGGTTCATACCGTAAAGCAGCCGCTCAGCTGCGCTGCTCTCAATCGACAATCACGTTTCAACTAAAAAAACTCGAAGATTCTTTGGGATGTTTTCTTTTCGAGAAAACCGGCCGTCACATGGTTTTGACACCTGCCGGGCAGGCAGCCCTCAAAGAAGCACAGAAGATATTGGCCAGTCATTCGGTGCTAATGAATCTCAAAGGCTCAAAAGCTTCTCTTACCGGAAGACTTAAGGTCGGAGTGAATGAAACACTTCTCGAATTCATGCTGATCGACGTGATTAAGGAGTTTCGACTTTTGGCGCCGGAAGTATTCTTTGAAGTAGAGATTCTGGATGCCTACCGGTTAAAGACGAAAGTGAAGGATTCGGAGGTAGACATCGGGATTACTTTTAATACAGGAGACTATCCGGCTCCATTGATTGCTCTGCCTTTGACGGCAAGTCCGCTCGGTCTCTTTGCCTCACCGACATTATCAATAAGCGAAAGTTGTTTCTTCCTTCCCGGTTTAGCGCCGGAACTGCCCCTCATCACAGGGAGTGTTAAAAGCGGTCCGTATAAATTTTTTAAGCGGTTTTTGGATGGACGCGGTATTCGTTTAGGAAAAACTATGCAAGTGGGTAATGTGCATATCGTTAAAGCGCTTCTTGAAGGAGGATTGGGCGTCTCCTATCTCCCTAAAATCTGTGTGGAGAAAGAACTTGCTAGAGGATCGCTTGTTGAGGTACTGACCGGGCTGGGTGAAATCGACTTAGGCGTACTTCTTCTCAAAAATGCCAACAAAGAGGAATCGGCGGCTGCCAGCCTACTGTCGAAAATGATTCGGACGAAACTTTTGGATCCGAATTTAAGAACGAAGGATTTTTTCGAACGAACCTGCCTGATGAAGCGGAAGTTCGAATAAAAGAAAATGCCCGGAAGTCTTTCGACTACCGGGCTGAATTCTGGTGGGGGCACAGGGATTCGAACTCTGGACCTACGGATTAAGAGTCCGCTGCTCTACCAGCTGAGCTATACCCCCATAATTGGTGGGCTGTGCAGGACTCGAACCTGCGACCAATGGATTAAAAGTCCACTGCTCTACCAACTGAGCTAACAACCCTTTGTTTCGATCTCTGTTTCGCTCCGAAGCGCGTCTCATCAATCGAGAAGTCGAATACTACACAGGTTTTTTCGGTTCGTCAAACCAAAACTAAAAACAGTGAATCTATGAGACATAAATTGACGTATACGCCTTTACTATGACTACAACAGAAAAATGAGTGAAGAGATTTGATTCGGCCTTGTTAAATTAAATTTTTTCGCTAGTATTAGACAACTTAGGTCAGTTTCGTCTGATCGGAAAATGATTAGGAAATAAAGATGGCAGAAAAGAAAAAAGTTAAACCGCCCGTTGAACAGCTCGTGGATGCGGATGCTCGTAAAAAAGCGCTAAAGATGGCCTTGGACCAGATTTCCAAGCAATTCGGCAAGGATGCGATTCTGAGCATGGGCAGCCAGCCTGACCAAAATCTGGATGTTGTTTCTACCGGTTCCTTTACTTTGGACTTAGCACTCGGCGTCGGCGGCCTTCCCCGCGGACGTATCGTTGAAATTTACGGACCGGAATCTTCTGGTAAAACTACGCTGACGCTCCACATTCTTGCTGAAATGCAGAAGCTCGGTGGAACCTGCGCCTTTATCGACGCGGAACACGCATTAGACGTTAAGTACGCCAAAGCACTTGGCGTTAAAGTGGACGACCTGCTCTTGTCCCAGCCGGACAGCGGTGAACAGGCCCTTGAAATTACGGACGCGTTAGTTCGTTCCGGTGCTGTTGACCTTGTCGTTATCGACTCCGTGGCTGCTCTGGTGCCTCGCTCTGAAATTGAAGGCGACATGGGCGAAGCTCTTCCGGGTCTCCAGGCTCGTCTGATGAGCCAGGCACTCCGTAAGCTCACTTCCAGCATCAAGAAGTCCAACACTTTGGTGGTCTTCATTAACCAGGTTCGTCAGAAGATCGGTGTGGTTTACGGTTCTCCGGAAACAACGACCGGCGGTAACGCACTTAAGTTCTACGCCACGATCCGTATGGATATTCGTCGTACCGGCGGCATCAAGCAGGGCGATGAAATCCTGGGTAACGAAACCCGCGTGAAAGTTGTTAAGAACAAAGTTGCGCCTCCTTTCAAACAGGCCGAATTCGAGATCATCTACGGCCAGGGCATTTCCCGCGAAGGTGAAATCATCGACATCGGTACTGATATGGACATCTTCAACAAGTCCGGTGCTTGGTACTCCTATCAGGGCAACAAGATCGGTCAGGGCAAGGCAGCAGCCAGAGAATGGCTGAAGTCTCATCCCGAAGAAATGAAGATGATCGAAGAACAGATCAAGGCCGCGATCAAGGGCAAAGATCACGAAGAAGATGCTGCCGAAGAGGTCGTGACCAAAGAAACTGAAGAAACTTACGAAGACGCTCAATAATGTTTGATCCTGCTGATCGCAGAAAGCAGATCTTATACAAGGCGGTAGCTGCTCTCGCTCGTCGAGAGCGCTCCCGCCTCGGCCTTTATAAGAAGCTGTCAGAAACTTTTAACGAAGAGGGCGATAAGGAACTGATTAACTCCGTCCTCGATGAACTCGTCAATAAAAAGTACTTATCCGACGAGCGCTATGCTCGTATCCAGGTTTTAACGCGCAGCGCCAGATACGGCGACCGCAAGCTCTTTTGGAATCTCCAGCGGGACGGTGTCTCTCGTGAAATTGCCGAAGAAGCTTTGAAGCAGAACGAGGAATCGGAATACGACCGAGCACTTGTTCTTTGGAAACGAAAATTCGGGGAGCCGCCCGAGGATTACAAAGAACGCGCAAAACAAATCCGTTTCCTCGCGAGTCGGGGTTTTACCTTTAAAACGATTGAAAAAGTCTTGAACTGCGAAGTTCCTGACGAAGTCTTCTAAGACAGTAGCCTGAGATCGTTATACTTTTGTTCACAAACAAAAGTTAACAATTTCATTGCTATGAAAATTCATGAATACCAAGCACGTCAAATTCTGAAGAATTTCGACGTTCCCGTACCTGTTGCGGAAGTTGCTTCAAGTCCTGAGGAAGCTCGAAAGATTGCCGAAGAAATCGGCGGAAAGATCTGGGCGGTTAAGTCCCAAATTCATGCCGGCGGGAGAGGCAAAGGCGGCGGTGTCAAGCTTGCCCGCAGTCTGGACGATGTCAGTAACCTCTCTAAACTTATGATCGGCAGCCGTTTGGTCACCAAGCAGACCGGGCCTGCCGGAGCTCCTGTGAGCAAAGTCCTCGTTCAGCAGGGCCTCGATATCGTTCAGGAGTTCTATGTCGGGTTCCTCATCGACCGAAAGCTTCAGAGGCCGGTACTCATTGCTTCTGCTGAAGGCGGCATGGAAATTGAAAAAGTTGCCGCTCAATTCCCTGAAAAAATCATTAAAACGGTCATTGATCCTGTGGCCGGTCTTTCCGTTCCCGAAGCTTTGGAAGTTGCTACTCGATTGGACGTGCCTGCCGACATTGCCGGAGACTGCGCAGAAGTCCTGAGAAAGTTATGGAACACCTTCGTTTCGATGGACTGCTCCCTATTGGAAATCAATCCCCTGATCGTAACATCCGACAAAAAGGTTTATCCGCTGGACGTGAAGATGACTTTTGATGACAACGCGCTGCTGCGTCACCCTGAACTCGAAGAACTTCACGACCCTGAGCAGGAAGATCCGACGGAGCTTCGTGCACACAAAGCAGGTCTCCAATACATTCAGCTCAACGGTAATATCGCGTGTTTGGTTAACGGCGCCGGTCTCGCAATGGCGACCATGGACACGATCAAACTGTTCGGCGGTGAGCCGGATAACTTCCTTGATATCGGAGGAGGAGCTTCTCCTGAAAAAGTTACGGCGGCTTTTGAAATCATGCTGGCTCAGCCGGAAGTCAAAGTTATCCTGGTCAATATCTTCGGCGGCATTATGAAATGCGACGTCATTGCCGAAGGTATTGTTGAAGCCTGCCGACACGTTAAGTTATCCGTTCCCTTAATTGTTCGCATGAAAGGAACGCACGAAAAAGAAGGCAAAGAAATTCTCAAGAACAGCGGATTACCGATTATTTCAGCGGATTCTCTTGGGGATGCTGCGCAGAAAGCCGTAGAAATGGCTGCGGAGAAATAACATGAGTATTTTGGTCAATAAGAACTCCCGCGTTATTACGCAAGGAATGACAGGCAAAACCGGTCAGTTTCATACACGTCTTTGCAGAGATTACGGTTTTGGCCCCGAGTGTTTTGTGGGCGGCGTGAATCCTAAGAAAGCCGGTCAGGAATGGGAAGGGCTGCCGATCTTCGGTACCGTTAAAGAGGCAAGAGCAAAAACAGGAGCAAACGTTTCCGTGATTTATGTTCCGCCAGCCGGAGCGGCAGCGGCTATTCAGGAAGCAAGCGATGCAGGTATCGAACTTATTGTCTGCATTACGGAAGGCATTCCTGTGATGGACATGGTTAAGGTCCGAGATCACATGAAAAAGACCGGATCTAAATCTCTCCTTCTCGGACCCAACTGCCCGGGCATCATGACTCCGGGAGAAATCAATGTCGGCATTATGCCTGCACACATTCACCGCAAAGGCAGAATCGGTGTTGTCTCCCGTTCCGGCACTTTGACTTATGAAGCGGTGGCACAGATTACCGCGTTAGGGCTGGGCCAGTCCACCGCTATCGGAATCGGCGGAGATCCGATTAACGGCTTAAAGCACATCGACGTACTGAAGCTCTTTAATGACGATCCTGAAACGGATGCAGTTGTCATGATCGGCGAAATCGGCGGAAGCGATGAAGAGACTGCTGCCGAATGGGTAAAAGATCATATGAAGAAACCCGTCGTGGGCTTTATTGCAGGCGTAACGGCTCCCGCAGGAAAGAGAATGGGGCATGCAGGCGCGATCATTTCCGGTGGTACAGGAACTGCCGAAGGCAAATTAGCCGTGATGGAAGCCTGCGGTATTCGAACGACACGGAATCCCTCTGAAATTGGCTCGTTGCTGCAATCCGTGCTCTCTTCGAAAAAGGAGTAATTCATTTTGGAAGCGCTTATTGCTTGGTTTGGTGAGATTCATTGGGTCGCAGTTTTGCAGATCATTCTCATCGACATTTTGCTTGGCGGAGACAATGCCGTTGTGATTGCGTTGGCTTGCCGAAGTCTCGATCCGCACCTGCGCGTGAAAGGCATTATCTATGGTGCCGGCGGTGCTATTTTGCTGCGTGTCATTCTGATTGCCTTCGCAGTCTCCGTGATGAACATACCGTTCCTGAAGTTCTGCGGCGGCCTGCTGCTGTTGTGGATCGGCGTCAAGCTCATTGCCCCTGCCGATGAAGGAGAGCATGAGATTCATGCGAGTAAGCGGCTTTGGGGCGCGGTTAAGACCATTATCGTTGCCGACTTGATCATGAGTATCGACAACGTGATTGCCATTGCCGGTGCGGCTGAACAGGCTCCGGGCCATCATCAGATGGCGCTGGTGATCTTTGGTCTGCTCGTGAGCGTCCCGTTCATTCTCGGCGGCAGTCAGATTATTCTGAAAGTGATTGATCGTTTTCCGATTATTGTTTATGCGGGCGGAGCTTTGTTAGGCTGGATCGCAGGCACGCTAATGGTTGACGACCCGGGCATCTTGGCACACCTGCCGAATCTGCCGGCTCTTCATACTGAAGGCGGTATTGCCGGTGCAATCTTCGTGCTGATCGTTGCTTTCGTACTTAAGTACTTTAGGTCCCAGAAGACGAAGGCATAGCTAAAAAGCAGAATCAAGAAAAGGCGCTTTCTCTAGCGGGGAGCGCCTTTTAAATGGCTGTCAGCAGGATCAGAGTTTTTCTGCAGCTTCTCTGACTTCTAGTGCGGCTCGTTTGCCGGTAATCCAATCCGGAACAAGTTTGACCATGAAGACATAATTCAAGGAATGCTGAATTTCCTCTTCATTATCGGGAATGCCGCGGCTGTACTTTTCAGCAAGTGCACGCAGAGCGGAGAGTTTTTCTGCAATGTCGGTGACGATGTGAAGCCTTCCCCAGATGAGAACGCTTTGAAAATTATTCGCTCGGACAGTCGGAACGACTTGACTTTGCCCGACGATCGAAAAGCTTGTTTTGTTGGTTCTCTGGAAGCACTCGGACTTATATCCTCGCGGCGACCCGTGGAAATAAACGGCCCCACCCGTATATACGTAACTTAGCGGTACGGTATAGAGATAACCGTCGTCTCCGTTAAGCGAAAGGACACCGTAGGCGGTCGTGTCGATGATTCTTTGAATCGATTCGTTGCTTAAAGCTTGCTTTGTTCTTGTGAGTTCTTTCCTCATACTCCCTCCTTTAGCTCAGAGTTTGATCTAGAGCTTCTTTTAGTTTGAAAACTGCCGCTTCCAGCTCTTCTTCTTTAAAGTGAGCATAACCTAGAATAAAACCGGTAAGTGCTTTGGCCGAACGATAACAAGCAGAAAGCGGTCTTGTCTCGATCTGATAGGAACGTATTAAAAGCTCGGAAAGCCGGACATCATCTTGGGGCTGATTAAAGATGAACGTCAGATGCGTTCCTTCATTGGCTCCTTCAATGTGTCCGTAACCGGAAAGGTATTTTCCTATAGCTCTAACGGCTGCTTGCCGGCGCTTTTCATAAATCTTCTTAAGGCGCCGAACGTGTGAATAGTAGAAACCGTTTTGAATGAATTCAGCCAAAATGTATTGATGAACTTCGCTGCTGTGGCGATCCATAAGAAGCTTGGCCCCCTCGAAAATGGGGACGAGACTTTTAGGGACCACCATGTAAGCCATATTGAAGCCCGGATAAATTACCTTGGTAAAGCTTCCGAGATAGATGCACGGTGCGCCGTCTTTGTAGGAAGAGAGTGCCGGCAAAGGCTTTTTTCCATACCGAAGTTCGCTGTCGTAGTCGTCTTCAATTATCCAGATTCCCTCAAGTTTGGCCCAGGCTAAAAGCTTTTCGTTGTTTTCGGCGGAAGAAACGTAGCCTAACGGGTACTGATGGCACGGCGTTACTAGTATCCCTTTGATTTTCTTTTGTTTTTTAAGTTTGTCAATGTCGATTCCATCTTGAGAGACAGGAATTGGGATCGGCTTCAGTCCTCTGAACTCCAATAGGTTGATGTGCGTTTGAAAGTAAGGGTCTTCAACAGCGATTTTGTCCTCTTTTTCAAATAAAACGCTTGCACAGAGGTCCAATGCTTGTTGAGTGCCGTTTGTTGTAATCACTTGCTCAGGTTCGCACCTAAGGCCTCGGTACTGACGTAAATAATCGCAGACAGCTTTCTTATAAGGCATAAAGCCGCCAGGTTCACAATAACCGTTGTGAAGCCACGGGCTCTTTGAAGTACGTGCGACGACAGTAGTCCAGTTTTTACCCGGCAGGCTATCCAGGTCAGGCGCTATCACTGCGAAGGGCATAGGCTTTTGAACTTTGAAGCCAGTGGCCGTCGCTGCGATTTGTGCAGAAAGCGGGAGTTCTGAGGGGAGATATTTCTCATTAACTGGCAGACTTTCCTTTCGATTTTCAAATACACCGAGAGAAATTTCTGAGACAAAGGTGCCATTGCCGCTCTTTGTTTCCAGAAGTCCTTCCTCAAGCAGCCGGTTATAAACGCTGACGACTGTTGAACGTGAAACCTCGATCTCAGAAGCGAGTTTGCGGCTTGAGGGAATAGGATCTCCAGGACGCAGGCTTTTGTTCTCGATTAAGTCGAGGATCTTGAAGTAAAGCTGCTCTTGAAGTGATGATGCGCCGCTGTCGTGATTTAACGATATGTTGGAGAGGCTCGGCTGAACTTTGTGTGCCATGTCGGCTCCGAAAACGTTAAGGCCGGAGATTGTCTCCGGCCGATGCTGAGTTAGATTACTTTATCGTATTCTGGGCGGCTGCGGTCGCTGTTCTCAGATTCTTAATAACTTCGGAAGAAGTTTTTTCAAATCCGGATGGATCGTGAACGCCCTTCGAATAGTCTGAGAAGTACCAACCGACAGTGTGCAGGTAGAGGCTGTAAGCATCCTGAAGTTTTTGATATTCAGGCTGATTGATCTTGACATCGCCGTTCTTAGCTTTGATCAGGAGGTTGCGCGCGGCGCTTCCGTAGCGTTCGAGTCTTTCTTTATGGATACGATAACGCTGCTGGATTGTTGCAACCATGTAGGCGGCTTGCCCCTCGGACCAATTGTCGCCGTTCGGATTGCCATGGCAATCGGATCTTGCGCAAGTGTTCTTGTACTTCAGAGAAGGCAGACTAGGCTGATGTTCAAGTGTGCCGTTCGCTTTCTTGGCGAAGTGGCAGTCTGTGCAGCCCACGCCTGCTTGACCGTGCTTAGAACCAACAACGGTTTCCATATGGTAATGGTCGGTCGAGACAGTCTTAACGCCTGTTGCCTTATCGATTCCGTTATACAGCCCTAATCTTCTCACGACATTCCAGCGTTCGATCGGGTTAGCTGCGAAGAACGTACCGACGGACCAGCCGGTTCTGTCAATAGCATTTTTCGGATGAGCGAGCTGACCGTCACTGTCTTTATAGAAAGTTTCAGAGCGGTTATGGCCTTCGTGGCACTGACCGCACATATAGTTCGAGTTGGCTTTCTCAAGAATGGCGATCTTTCTCGGATAGCCGCGAACACCCATGTTGATGACTTCGATCTTCGGATAACCGGTCTTTCCTGCGTTCTTCTGATAGTTGTAGTCCTTGTAGTCCGGATGTGACATGGCTTCTATCAAATGGTCGAAGACGATGCGAGGCTCTGCCGAATGCGGGTCGTGGCAGGTAATGCAGTTGAAGCTGTTGTTGACGGTCTTTAGGACTTTGTGGTCCGGATCATCAAAGGCGAGCGGGGCCTTCGGGTTTTTAGCGCCTAAATAGGCGTAATCCAAGATGTTATCAGAACTCTTGCACTTCAAGCAGTCAGACCGTCCCATAATCTCACGTCCTTTGTGAGGACGCCAAGTCAAAGACAATGTCTTTGAGGGCAGAATTTTGTCGCCTTCGTTCGGGCGTGTATCGGTTAAAGCCTCCCACATCGGAGCTCCGGGTTTAGAGAGGTCCGTGTACTTTTTATATTGGTAACGGCCGTCAGAACGAACGTTGGCAAGGTCGGTCACAATGCTGGAATGGAAACGCGGCAAACGGAACTGGACGTCCCGGAAAGAGTTGTCACCGGCGATATCACGGAACTGTGCGTAGGCGGGCGGCGTGTTTTTGAGCGCCCACTCATAATGGTACTTCGGATCCATGATGTCTTTGTGCTGTTCAGTGTGACACTGACCGCAGGCGGCATATTCAAAATGTGTAGTCGGGCGGTTGTCGCGGCTTGGAGCCTTGACGTGTTCCGGACTGATGTCGTGACAGGAAACGCAGTTCACATTTTTATGTGCACCGCGAGTTGATAAGGTTTTAATGGCCGTTGCATGACAGCCGAAACACTGGTTCTTGTCTACAGGCTGCTGAGGAGCAGCGGCTGCCAATACTGACAGCGAAAGGCAAGACAGACCTAACGAAACTATGGATTTGATTATTGTGTTTTGCATAAGGTTCTCCTTAAGACTGCCTTCATTTTCTCCAATGAACTTTGAGAAAAAGAGTCCACTTTCAGACTATGTGCTCAGTCCACTTTTAAGGAGAACGCTCTTATGCGAAACAACAGGTCTTCTTGTTTCTGAATGTTTGGAAATTAAGAAGCCGAGAATTTCAAGCCAATGATTCCGATGGCGATAAGCGAAGCGAAAACAGTTCTGGAGACAGTGAAAGCTTCTCCAAACAAGAGAATGCCGGCAATAAAGGCGCCAATACACCCGATACCGGTCCAAATGGCGTAAGCCGTTCCTAAAGGAATAGTTCTCATCGCTACTGCCAAGAAATAGACGCTGGCGACCATTCCGATAATAGTGACCGCACTGTAGAACCAATTACTAAAGCCATCGGCATATTTCAAGCCCAAACTCCCGCGAAATAGTTCGGTATTGACTTTTAGTCTTTCAGGTTTCGCGG